>Ga0181524_10000004_pt1 | contig 232913 bp, 245 predicted proteins | sample PEATcosm2014_Bin_34_FD_119761 | JGI IMG/M metagenome (GOLD analysis project Ga0181524, IMG submission 119761) | Peatland microbial communities from MTU Mesocosm Facility, Houghton, MI, USA - PEATcosm2014_Bin05_60_metaG | ecosystem: Environmental > Terrestrial > Soil > Wetlands > Peat | place... | reverse complement strand
TAATTTAGATTGACCTTTCTAGGAATCCACGATTGTTTTTCGTTTCTCAAATATTGAGCAAACAGCAAAGCCTCTTCATTAATCAACGTGTCAAGAGTCTGCCTACTCCCCTGTATAATACTAGGAACCTCAACCACACGTTCAAAAAGCGAATTCAAACCTTCAGCTAACCCATTAGTTTCAAATTCGCACAGATGCGCCCGCCGCGCGGGTGCGCTTATTGTTTCTTGTCCTTTCTGAGGTTATTTCTGACATTGTCAAGGGTTTCTTTTGCCTTAGGCGCCTGTTGGTGTAGGTTCGAAATCTTTTCGCATTTGTAGTCGTCGCAGTATGCACAGTTCTTGAGGTCTCTCTTTTGTGCGCACTTTCTGATTTCGCATATTCCAGTGTAGCTGAAGACTCGTGTTCCCCTCGTAAGGCAACCGTCGCAATTGATGTCTTCAGCCTTGAAGGGGCGACCGTATTGCTTGGTCCACAGTTCTGCCACTTTCTTTCTTTCCATGTCACTGTTCATCCTAGTCGCTTTGAATGTCGGACAGTCAGAACATATGATTCCACAATGTGCGATGATATTCTCCATCAAGACCCCCTGCTTCAGATAGTCTCTATTTTACCTAGCTATTATCAGTATCGCATGTTGTTCGCGTGAAACTGGTTTAGCTTGATGCCCTGCCTTGACAAACCGCGTTTATTTATCGCAAAAAGGGGAGAAGGGAGAAGCCTAGCTGAGGTCGATCTCCTTAAGGAGGGACAGGTCGGTTAGGCTGTTTAGCTCTATCTTTGTTTGTGAAACTGTGTAGAGTATGTTACCAATGTACAGTGCCCTGTTGATGAAGAGTGTGCTAGGGGGCAATCCGGTCGTGTCTGCGTGGGTTATGTTGCCTTCGAGCACGAGTCCGTTGGTGAGTGTGATGTTGTAGACGTACACTCCTTGCCATACTTGCGTGCCGTATGCGCCTTCGGGCGGTGCTCCGGCATACTGGCTTGGGTCTATTTGTGCAACTGTGGCGGGGATAACGAGCAGGTCCATTTGTTCGTCGAACAAGAGCGCTTTGGGATCGCTGAGCACGGGTGAGTCTGAGCCTCTGTCACCGATTGTGACGTTCCACATCTGCACTGGGTTGCTGACGTTTGTTACGTCGAATATTGCGATCTTGATGCCTTGGTACCATGCGAAGTATCCGCTTTCCTCTTCGGTTGTTTCTTTGCCGATGCCGATGAGGTGGTTCTCATCGTAGGGTTGCAGATAGTCTGAGTAACCCGATACTGTCAAGTTGCCAAGAATCTTCGGTGAAGTCGGATCTGTGATATCGACCACGAATAGCGGGTCGGTTACTTGGAAAGTCACTAGATAGCATCTGTCTCCCACGAACCTTGCCGAGTGGAAGTTCTCTCCCATGGAGATGTTTTCAAGTTTTCCGACAATGGTGAGGTTCATGTTCAGCACGTACACGTTAGTGCTTATCAAGCTGACAATTGGTATGCCAATCCCTACAGTAACTCTAGTAACTCCTGTGGAAGGCGCAGTAGCGTTGCTGGTTTGTGTGCCGTTTGCCGAGCCAGTGCCAGACGGAACAGGAGGCATTACAGTGTTGTTGGTTTGAATCGGCATCGTCGTCCACGTTGTTGTTGCCACCCTGAAGTAGTCGTCGTACTCGTCCATTGAATACTGGTTCAGCACCGTTCCGGGCACTTCTCCCTGCGCCACGGCCGTCAGATTGTTGCCTTGCACCTGGACGCGGCATATTGTTGTTTCGTCAGCCGGGCTGGGGAAGGTCACGTATATGTTGTCGAGTGAAACGTACATGTTGCTGGCTTGGCCCATCATGATAGTCAAGGTTGCAGGCTCTTCTGAAGCGTCCTGCATGTTCAGAGCGACGAACGTCGAGTATGCCAAGTAAGCATCGGAGACGTTCGAGAAATAGATCTGTGTTGCCGGTATTTCCTCGGCACTGTCGTTTAAATATATCGTCGGATGGATGACTTCGTCGTTAATAAGGTAAGCTGGCGTGGTTGACACTAAGTAGATGTAGTTTCCTATCATCCGCGAGTCCAAATAGTCACCCGTTATCGTGAAATTCCTCAGAAGAGTTGGGTCCGCCCTGTCAGGCACGTCATACACTCTCACGTAAGTCTGTAACTCGCTCACGTACGAGGTTACGCCCGTGCTGCTGGTGTTTCCCGTGCTGTTGCCTACGCCCGAGTTGGGGGTGCCTGGAAGGAGCGGCATTATCACTGGGAGGCTGTAGTTCGAGCCGATAACGGCCAATCTGTCTCCGCTGATAAAGATTCCAGAAGGCACAAAGTCATCACAAACTATTCTTGACACGACTCCCGCGTTCGGCAGCGAGGCGTTCACGATGTAAACAGTGTTCCCTGAAACAGTGTAGATGTATTGACCATCAGTCTTCACGGTGTCCAATTCATCAACCCCTGCAACTTGAACGTTTGTGGTTGAGTATGCCACGTTTTCGGTAACCGTGGATGCGGAGCCAGATGGGCTGTAAGGGCTGCCCAGTGGTACAGGGAAACCTGAAAGTATGGTTAAGTTCGTGTTGTTTTGGACGCCTGGAATCCATGTGCTCAGTGTGCCAGATGGTTCAAGGGTTGGGATGTATTGGTTCAGGTTTGCGTTAGATTTTAAGAAGTTCTTGAGTTCTGTTTCTGATGAGAACGTTTTGAGGGTTGAAGCCGTTGTCAATGGGATTTGGGGTATGAAACCTAGGTTGTAACATAGTACACCGAGAATCAGGGCCAGAAGAACGGCTACAACGCCGTAGGTTCGGGCTTTCCTCTTGATTTCCTTTTGCATCTTGAATTACCACTATTATGCATTGTCTTCATCGGATTTTATCCTACGCCTTAGTACATCGTGTTCCAGAAGTTAGTACGGTTTCAGGGACCATATGCGGAAGGCTTCAAACCAGAAGATTGCCGTAACGATGGCTCCGAAAGTGAGGATGAACAGGTTTTCGCGCGTGAACCCCTGCATCAACACGAACACGTAGAAAAGATAGAAACTGGTGGAGAAGATAGCGTAGAAGAAGTACCTCGGGAACAGGAGCCTACCCAGTTTGACAAAATGCCGGAGCACTCCAATCTTGACTTCGCTGGTTAAAGAGTAGGTGCCACCGACCTCCTCCTTCTTGACCAGTCCCAGCTGTCGAAGCTGCTCAAGATGATGCTGCGCCACGCTCGGACTGCTGAAACGCAGCGTTTTCTGAACTTCGCGAACGCTCATAGGCCGACCATTCTTAAGAAGAAGCCAGTACACATTCCAATCCTTGCCACGAAGCGCATACTCAAAAACAGCCTCATCTTCAACACTCAAAGGACAACATGCCTCTGCAAATGTAAAGACCCAGACGTGCTTATAATTCCAACCATTAGTACGTTTTGTTCTTTAATGAGTTGTTCGATTTTTTGTAGTACGTATACTCTCTGTTTCTAAGAAGGTGTTGGATTTGCCTGAGGAACATGAATCCAAATTGGCGTGTGCACTGTTTAAGCAAACCTTAAATCTAGTTTTCTGAATATTATGATTGCTAAACGGGGCGACAACTGTTGAAAACAATCGTTTCTGGAATATTGCTTGTATTATTGTTAGTCTGTGTGTTTGCGGGAGCTTTTAACCTTCAAGCGCGCGCGCAAGCAGGGGATACTGACTGGTGGCCAATGTTAATGCACGACGTAGGCCACACTGGAACTTCAACCTCAACAGCCCCAACCACAAACAACACTCAATGGACCTACACGACAGACGGTAAAGCGGTGTGGTCTTCTGCTGCCGTTGTTGATGGTCTACTATATGTGGGATCTCTTGATGGGAATGTTTACTGCCTAAACGCTACTAATGGATCGCCAGTTTGGAACTACACGACAGGCAACCAGGTGTATTCTTCTCCTGCCGTTGTTGATGGTCTAGTATATGTGGGATCTCATGATAGTAATGTTTACTGCTTGAACGCTGCTACCGGAGCACTCGTTTGGAACTACACGACAGGTGGCTATGTGTGGTCTTCTCCTGCCGTTGTTGATGGTCTGGTCTACGTGGGATCATCGGATGATAATGTTTACTGCCTAAACGCTACTACCGGAACGCTCATCTGGAGCTACACGACGGGTGACGGTGTGAATTCTTCTCCTGCTGTCGTCGGTGGTCTGGTCTACGTGGGATCTGATGATGATAATGTTTACTGCCTAAACGCCACAAGTGGATCGTCCGTTTGGACCTACGCGACAGGTAGCATGGTGGAGTCTTCTCCTGCCGTTGTTAGCGGTTTTGTCTATGTGGGATCTGATGACAATAATGTTTACTGCTTGAACGCTGCTACCGGAGCACTCGTTTGGAACTACGAGACAGGCAGCTACGTGACTTCTTCTCCTGCTGTTAGTGGCAGTTACGTCTATGTGGGATCTGATGATAGTAATGTTTACTGCTTGAACGCTGCTACCGGAGCACTTGTTTGGAACTACACGACAGGTTACCAGGTGGAGTCTTCTCCTGCCGTTGTTAGCGGTTTTGTCTATGTGGGATCTGATGACAATAATGTTTACTGCTTGAACGCTGCTACCGGAGCACTTGTTTGGAACTACGAAGCAGGTAACTCTGTGTATTCTTCTCCTGCCGTGGTCAACGGAGTAGTTTACATAGGATCACATGATGCCAATATCTACGCTTTCGGTCCTCCAACGATAGTACCCGAGTTTCCTTCATACCTCATTCTGCCACTCTTCATGATGATAACACTGCTGGCGACGCTCGTCTTCTTGAAACAGAAGCGAAAGGAAAGAACATAATCAAGCGGGTCACCTTACGCGCGTGCAACGTTTCGCTCTCTTTATTCCAATCATTAGAACGGTATACCCAATGTATCTGCAATCGCTCTTTCAACGTCTCTTTGGGGCTTGTCTCCGTCTATTATTCTCCACTTGCTCGTCGAAACCAAGCTTTGGGCTTTTCTCCTAATCTTTTTCAGGTTCTCCAAGCTTTCGAACATCTCCGTCCTGCTGCGTACTCGTCTTATTCTGTTATTTGCTTCTTCGGGGCGCACGTCAAGAAAGAACATGTAATTCGACGTTGGAACGATGGAGGCGAAGAAGTGGTAACCAATCTTGTCTAAAGGTGTCGGCAAATAGGCGGTTCCCAGCAAGTATCGAACAAAAACCACGTAGTCGTATCTTCTCCAAGAGTACAGTAGAATGGAACGGATCACGTCAAACATATAGAACAATGCCGACGCAAAGTGCGCACTCTTTCCCTTCGAATACAGGAACCGCCTCGCTTCAGATCCGAAAAGATTATCATCTGAGGGATGAACCCGCAGAAACGCCGTCCTCCCACTTCTTATGAGATGCCTGTAAAGGTTTATTCCCTGAGTGCTCTTTCCAGAAGCGTCCAATCCATCTATGACAACGAACACCAACTTTTCAAAGACCACCTCCGTACAGCAAAAAGACCAGAACACTCAAGGCCGGAACGGTCAGGTTGTCAAAACCCATCGGGGAGAAGGCTTCAACGGCCGTGGCGACTGCGGAGGCTGCGGCTGCTGCAACGATTTTGTCCAGAAGCGCAAAATGGTAGATAAAGGAAAAGAAAACCATGCCAACGGCGAGACTGATGAAGCTGAAGATGAACATCGCGGCCGAGCCTTCGAGGCTTTTCTGAGCGACTAGGCTGTACTTCCTCCTGCCCCATCGTTCACCCACCATGGAAGCTGCCGCATCGCCGTAGGCCATCGGCAATATGCCAGCGGCGATGATGTACGCCTTCGAAGCGAACAGCAAGGCTAGGCATGTGTAGCTAATCGCGTAGAAAACAAGTCCTAACTGGTGTCCCTCTTCGGTTATGTCGGCGAGTCCCTTCATCCTTTTACTGACAATCTTGAACGGGCTGTAGGGCGAGGCAAGAAGGGTCAACACGATAAACGGAGCGGCAACGAGGACCGGAAAGATTGCTAGAGTGAAAAACGGAATTATGAACGGAAGGTTTCCTATCATTATATGCAGGAACTTGCGCGCGCTCTTCCGAGAGACGTCAAGAATCTTATCAATCTTTCCCGAAACAACGATTATGGCCAGCACGTAGGCGTAGCAGAGCAACATGAGAAGAACGTTTGAGAAGATTTCTTCGGAGAGCAACGTTTCACCTTACGGCGCCTGCGATGAACGCCAAAAGTCCCGCGATGAACCATAGAAGCACGTTCTTCTTGACTTTTCTAGCGTTTTCCCTCGAATAGTCTCTGAGAAGCATAATGCTTGAAGCCACGAGTCCAATATCCGTGACAAGCACGAGAGGAATAAACCAGAAGGATACGAGTCCAAGAAGCCAAGGAATCGGACTCAACAGAACTGCGAACACGTAGAATGAGGCGGATGTCAATGCGGCGTTCTTCTCACCGTAGCGAACAGCCACGGTTTTAACGTTTGCAGCCGTGTCTCCCTTAACATCCACGATTCCCTTGGTTATCTCTCTTCCAGTGTTTGAAAGAAAAGCGATGGAGGCAAACAGCAGAACATTCAACTTGACCTCAGCAACGATTGCTAAACTCCCATAAATGAAAGGTATTGCTACGCACAGGCTGACCAGAAAGTTGCCTGGCAAGCCGCTTCTCTTTCCAACAGTGGTGTACGTGGTAAAGGCCATCCAGGCGATTATTGCAGTGACGAAACAGTAGAGATTTGTCAGTAAGGCTGCAGCAAAACCCAAGATGGAAAGAATCCCCGCGAATATCAAGGCATTCTTTGGTTTGATGAGACCGCTCGGCATGGGGCGTTTCGGTTCGTTTACGGTGTCAATCCGACGGTCATAATAATCGTTTATGGTCATTGAAGCAGCAGTCAGCATAAAACCGGTGATGAAGCCGTAGGCGAGACTTGGCCAAGAACAGCTGTGCATGCTTGGGTTGGCGAGTGCTGCGCCGACGATGACAGCGATGCCCATCATCACACAGTTCACAGGGCGGGTCAGACGCGCGTAACCGCCGATTTTGCTCATCACTCTATCGACCTTGCCTCGATTCTTAGGGTTTTCGGCAGGAGCTGGTTATAAGATTTCTCTCGATGAATTCGAAAGTTTAATACGTTTCACGTCAATAATCCATTGAAAGTTCGTTGGTGACGAATCTTGAGCAACAATTATTCGTTAGACAGGTTGAGGGTGATAATCCCAGTTGGGGGAAAGGCCACTCGTCTGCTGCCCCTCACGGCCGAGACCAGCAAGGCGTGTCTGCGACTGCTGAACAGGCCGATGATAGATTTTTCGTTGCTGCCTCTTGCCCGTCAGGGCATTAAGAACTTTATTTTCGGCGTTAAGGGCTATACTAACTACCGGGATTTGCATGATTATTTTGAGTCGGGCTACGGGTTTTCCGCCAGGTATGACATAACGCCGCGGGTTCACATCAAGTATCAGCCTAACGTGGACGATTTCGGAAGCGCGAGCTCCGCAATGATAAACATGGACTACTACGACGTCAAGGATCCGGTTTTCGCAGTGCAGGGCGACAACATTTTCGACGTCGACGTGAAGAAACTCGTGAAGTTTCACGAAAAAAAAGGCGCCATAATGACGATAGCGCTGAGAAGGGTCGAGAACGTCGAAGGCTATGGAATAGCTGACATAAACAAGGAAATGAAGATTTCAAGGTTTGTTGAAAAACCCACGCCGAAGGAGGCGCCTTCGGACCTTGCCAACACGGGCCTGTACATGTTCTCTCCTGAAATAAGGAAGATATTCAAAGAAAAAGGAGTCACGCAAATAATCAAAGAGAGACACCGCCTAGACTTCGGCTACGACTTCATCCCCTACTTGCTAAGCACCGGCAGACCAGTCTACGGTTTCGCCCTGGAGGGAAGCTGGTACGACGTGGGAACACCTCGACGCTACTTGGAAGCCATGCACGACATGCTCGACGGACGCTTTTCATCCCTGACCGACTTCGGAGGAAGAATAGACGAGAAAAAACGGATATGGGTCCAAGGAGAAAGCACGGAGTCGATGAAAAGGAGGAAGGAAATCCTCAGAAAAATCAAACAGAAAAAAATAGAGATTGAAGGATCAGTACTCATAGGAAGACACTGCAAGTTAGCTGATGGAGTGAGAATTGTCGACTCTTGCATAGACAACTACACACAAATTGGCAAGAACGTCGAAATAAGCAACTCCGCAGTCATGGACAGGGTAATAATCGGCGACGACGCTGAGGTTAAAGAGAGCATCGTAGGACGCCACGTAACTGTCCAGTCAACCCCCAAAAAACCCACCAAAATAACCTCCACCACGGTCGTAGCCGACGACGTGGTAATAGCCGAAGGCTGCATGCTAGAAGGAACGAAAATCTATCCACACCAATACGTCAGAGGGCAGTTCACAAACCAAACCCTAATGCCCGGCTGAACCCAACCCATATGCCACGTCAACCTTAACGGACCCACAACAGCCAAATCTGCCTTTCCAAAATACAATAAATCTTCTTGAAATTGGAGATCGAACATGCCTCTCAACTTGAATGAAATCAGAGCGAGAACCGTTTCGGCAAACGATTACATCAACAGTCTGGAAGAGCCTTTCAAGGGAAAATTCTTGACGAGGAAACAAACATACCAGCTTAATCTAGAAGCTATAAGCCAACTCAAAGCATTTGCGGGCAAATACGTCATCATTGCCTTTTCAGCAACATGGTGCAAAGACTGCGCACTAAACATTCCTGTTTTAGCCCTGATAAACGAAATCGCAGGGGTGGAGGTCAGAGTTTTCGGGGGGTTGAAGAAAGATCCGCTGGATCAGGTGCACAAATGGCGAATCCCGCCTTCACCGCAGGAAGTGGAAGCACTGAACGTTAAAAAGATTCCGCTCATCATAGTAGCCGACGCAGAGGGGAAAGAAATAGGCAGAATAGTGGAAAAACCTTCACATCAACCCACTCTAGAACAAGAAATAATCGAAATCATCAAGTCCGAACAATAGCCCTGCTCTGCAACTCTGCGCTTTTCTGATATTCGTCTGTTCAGGCTTTGAACCATTTGAAGATAATATACTCTATCTTGCTCTTCTCTAGGCCGGGCACTGCTATTATGAATCTCTTTCTGACGGTGGTTGCAAGTCTTCCAGCCTTGACAATTTCTGTGGCGGTCATCTCGGAGTCGGCCTGCTTCACCGAGACCATGTAAGGGGCGTGTTCGACGCCTGGTCCATGCTTGTAGACTGCGAAGTCGCACCCGAATTTTATTCCAGGTGTCACAACAAGGCCGTTGTCACGGAGGTCCCTGTAAACAGAGTACTTTTCTTCGAATTCGCCGTACAGTTGCTTTGCCATTTGACGGAGTTTTTTGAGGCTTACCTTCTTTTTCGCAGTGCCTTCGTACACGGTTATGTTTCCTTTTTCCGTGAGGTACAAGCCCTCCATCAGATCCAGAATGAGAGGCACGTTGAACTCTGGGATCTTAGGTTTGGCGATTCCAAGAGGTTTTCCGTAGAAGCCTTTCTTGTAAAGCTCTGAGCCTTCTTCCGGTTTCCAAACTACTAGGAAATTTTCGATTAGCTCCACGCCGATTTTCTTGGGCACCGTCTTTCTCGTCCTTTACATCATAAAAGAGAGAATTCGAGCGGCATCGGAAGCATCTTCCGCTTTGTCCGCTGAGTCCTCAAGCAACTGCAGAACATCTCTCATCAGTATCAATGCTGGAAACTGCACTTTGCTGCCGAGCAGTTTAATCTCGAGATCTCTGTACAGCAGGTCGACGTTCTGTTCGGCTAACTCCACGTCTCTGGCCTTTTCCATCGTCTTTGTCGAGCCGTAGTTGAGGGCCATCACCATTTCTCTGAGCTTGAGCACAGTTTCAAAAACAGCCTCTGAAAGTTTCAGCAAATCCTTCTTTATGTCCATCGGCACGTTCCAGTTGTGCTGCATTATCTCTACAAGTCGGAAAGCTATGCCTTCCGAAAAATCTGCGATTTCACTGGTCAAATTCGTGAACCTTAAGAAATCCTCTCTGCTGAGCAGGATTGCTCCTATTTCGGCGAGTTCCTGCGAAACTAACCGTCTCGCACTGTCCACTTCAGCCTCGCCGCCTGTGACTTCGTTGAAAAGCTGTGCCGCCTTCTCCTTGTCGTTCTTCATGAAGTAATCTATCATTTGAGGAACTTTTCTGGTCAGGTCTAAGACCTTCCGTACGTGGTCTTGGCAAACGTTCAAGGCTCTGCGCTTTACTCGTTCCTCAGTTTCTGCTGGAAGTACCAAAGATTTTCCCGCCCGCAAAAAGGACCGTCTTTGCCTGCCTCTAGATATGACTAATCGTTAAAAAAGGTAACGAAAGTTGCGCGTTCAAATTGGCGTGCCTAGCCCTTCAAAGTTGATTTTGAAACGGAAATACTTGTGCAGAAGCTCGGGCAACTCCACGATTCTGCTTCGCACCTGCCTCCAACTGTCTCGATCTCGGATCGTGATGGTACCATCCTTGAGGGTATCGTAATCAACCGTGATGCCTAGGGGAACGCCGGCCTCGTCTGCGCGGGCGTACCGTCTGCCAATAGAACCGGCATCGTCATACTCGGCAACGAAACCTTCTTTGAGCAGCATTTTGTGCAGTTCTAAAGACTTTTCAGGCAGTCCGTCCTTGCTCATGAGAGGGTATATTCCGACCTGTACGGGGGCAATGTCTCTCGGAAAGCTCAGCAGGGCTCTGTCCTCCTTGGTTTGATATGCGTATTCAAAGGCTACGTAGAAGAGTCGGTCGGAGCCGAAGGTCGGTTCGATGACGAACGGTATGAAACGTCTTCCCCGTTCAAGGGTTTTCTCACGTTTAATTTCCACATGCTCCGGCAAAACTCTGTGCTCGCCAAGAGCAAAGTAGCCATCCTTCTTCAAAGCCTCTTCCAACTCTTTTGCATCTGTCTTGGAAAGCATTTCAGCGACTTTCCCGGCTTCCTTCTTGAACGCGGGTCCCAGCTTTGCCATGACAGGCTTAATGACTACCTGTTCTCTCTCGATGGGCTTTTCATACTCCTTGAAGACGTACATGTCTTGACCGCTGAATTCAGCGTGCCGTTTCAAGTCGTAGTCTGTTCGGCAGGCGCAGGCGTTCACTTCGAGCCAGCACCATCTTTCAACGAAAACCTCTTGATCGAACGTTTCTGAGGAATAGTGAGCTCTCTCCCACGGATGTTTTTCGATGAAACGTTGTTTTTCAGCAGACACTCCCAAGGCGACCAGCAGCTTCTTCTGCAGCGCCATAAAAACCGCTTGCCACTCGGCCTTGATATACTTCTTTTCCAGCGCTTCTTTCACACTCACCTCGGTGATTTCCTCCGAACCTTCCAGTCTGTCCTTCGCCAGAAGAAGCCGTAACGATTCATTTTCTACGTCTTTAAGCATGTAGCAGTCTGGCTCCTCCGGATCGTAGAAGAATTCCAGGTCGGCGATCGTGAATTCTCTCAATCGAACCAAGCCTTGCCGCGGCGAAATTTCATTCCTCAGGGCTCGGCCTATCTGCATCGCGCCGAAGGGAAGCTTTTCACGCGCCATTTCAAAGAGCCGCCTGAACTCTACGAAAATGCCTTGCGCGGCTTCAGGCCTCCCATAGCCCACAGCGTCCGAATAGGGACCTATGCTCGTTTTGAACATGGTCAGGAACAATCTGGGCTCGCTGAAGACTCCGTCACATTCTGGACAGCGAATCTTCTGCTTTTCAATCGTCTCCTTCAGTTCGGCCAGGCTCATTCTTTCAGCTTCTGACTCGCTTATCTTTGCAACGTCACGAAGCAGGTGATCGGCACGAAACCACTTCTTGCATTTCGAACACTCAACCATGGGTTCCTTGAAATGGTCAATGTGACCCGAAGCCTCGAAAACCTTCTCAGGAGTGATAACGGGCGACTCTATCTCCATGATTCCGAGTTCATAAACGAAGAGCTCTCTGAGCTTTCTCTCGATGTTCTGCTTCACTCTGGCACCTAAATAGCCGTAAGTCGCAAAGCCGCTTGCGCCGCCGTAAATTTCATAGGATTGCCAAAAAAAGCCTCTTCGGCGTGCCAACTCGTTTATAGCCGTGAACTTGTCAACAGTCTTCGTTTCATCCGCCATTTTGTTCAGCCTCTTCTAGACTAAACATTTCAGAGACTTTAAGCTTACTAGAACGCATAGGCTCACGAAGAGCTTCCACGTTTGAGTCTTAATCGCTTTCAATACGCGCTGGCGACAGCGTAGCATTTTTTAAGTCACGTGTTGATTAAGAACTGCAAAACGAAGTGTCACCCTTGCCAAAGATTAAGGTTGCACTGGCCGGTGTTGGAAACTGTGCTTCAGCCCTCGTTCAGGGCTTACAGTACTACAGTTCCGGTAGCGATGATAAACGTATCGGCCTGCGGAACCCCGTGCTCGGAGGTTTTAATCCGAAGGACATAGAAATCGTCGCGGCGTTCGACATAGACGGCCGGAAAGTGGCTAAAGACTTGTCTGAAGCCATCTTTGCTGAGCCCAACAACGTGTCAAAACTGGATGACGTGCCCTCGTACGGCGTGCTCGTGCGCAAGGGTCCAGTTCTCGACGGGCTGGGCGAGTACACTAAACATCTTGTGCAGATAAGCCCTCATCCAGAGGCAAACGTTGCAAAGGTTTTGAAGGAAAGCAAAGCCGAGATCATGGTTGACCTGCTTCCCAGCGGGGCTGTGAAAGCTTCGCAATGGTACGCTCAGCAAGCCCTGACTTCGGGCTGTGCCTTCGTGAACGCGACACCGAGTTTCATCGCCAGCGACGCACTATGGGCCAAGAAGTTCGAGGAGGCTGGTTTGCCGGTTGTGGGGGACGACCTGATTGATCAGGTTGGCTCGACCACGTTGCATAAGACCTTGCTACAGCTCCTGTCCATGAACGGTGTTCATGTTACGGAGACCTATCAGCTTGACGTGGGTGGAGGCACAGAGTCCTTGGACACGTTGGATCGGACGAAAGACGTCAAACGCTCCGTAAAGACTCAATCTGTTGAGGCAGCGCTGCCTTATCCGGCTGCCGTCGTTGCCGGTTCTACGGACTACGTGGATTTCTTGAAGAACAGGCGTGACAGTTACTTCTGGATCAGGGGAGTGCACTTCTGCAATGTGCCAGTTCAGATAGATTTGAAGCTTTCAACCGTTGACGCGCCGAACGCGGGTTCTGTTCTGCTCGACGTCCTGCGGGCCGTGAAAATGGCTCTGGAAAGAAAGTTGAAAGGGGCCCTCATGCCCGTGTGTGCGTATGGCTTCAAGCATCCGCCTCAGCAGGCGACGCTTGAGATGGCTGAAAGAATGTTCACGCAGTTTGTGGCCATGGAACAGTGAAGGGGTTCCTACTTCAGGGCAAGCCTTTGCAGTTCACGCAAGACTTTTTCTTTCACGCCGGTCTGTTCTAGCTTTTGCTTAAGTAGCGTTATCGTCTTCACCGGCGTAGGGTCTATGCCGCGCAGGACGGCCAAGTAAACGCTTGTAAAATCTCCCGTGCAAATGACGGATGTCATCTTTGCCAGGCGACTCTCTCCTCGGCTGTGAACTTCGCATAGCTTCTTTATCTGTCTGCTCATCAATTCTTTTGTTACCTCGATTCTCTGGCGTATTTCAGGAGGTTCTTCACTGTCACGGATAAAAATTGCCGAAAAACACTTCTTGAATTGTTCCGCTTCTTCCCACCCAACTATCTCGTTGTGGTTGAGTTCGGGAAAGAATTCCCATTTTGCAGGGTTCTTGCTGTTCTCGTTAAACTGAGTCTTCAGCCGTTGCGCAACTGTTCGATAAAACCCGAATCCGTAAACGGCCGGAACGGTTCCATTAATGTTAACCGCTAGCTGCTTTGAGAAGTTGCGGTCCGACGGTGTTTTAGGAGAATAGTCCGCGCTTACCTGCTCCAACACTCTGATTGTTTCCGACATCTCATCATTAAAGCCTGAAATCAAACCGATTTTTTCAGTCGTAGCAATCAAGGGCAAGAAAAGGTACGGGAGAGTCGCGCGAGGCGCCATGCCTGAAGGCACGAGCAAATGGGGAAAACCCAGTTTTTCAGAGAACTCGTGCAGTTTTCCACCCGAACTCAAGCAGACAATCATGCATTTTCTTCTAATGGCATCGCGGAATACGCTGAGGGTTTCCTCAGTTTCCCCCGAGTAGCTGACGACGAGCACCAGCGTGCGCTTGTTCGCGTACGCAGGCAACGAGTATTCCTTACACACTTCGACGGGAACAGTGATTCGGTCTCTTGTCCAATCTTTCACCAGCTCGCCGCCTATGCCCGAACCGCCCATGCCCGCAACGACTATAGTGTCGGGTTTCGGGTAATCGATCAAGAGGGTTTTGGCCAGTTTTGCGGCCCGCGCATAATGCAAGGGAGCTTCAACACAGAAGGAAAGCATATCGCTCCTGTCGATTCTCCTGATACCCTCCGGATCATCTAAAGTTTCTAGCCTTTTCATCTATTTCGTTCTCCAGCCCTTGTTCTGAAAACAATGTGACGCTCTGAGTTTTTAAACAAATTGCCCAGTAATAGTCTTCACCAAGACCATGGAGGAAACCGCGTTGGCTAAAAAAAGACTTTCAATAGCAATACCTGCCTCCGTCGTGTCTGACACGCCGCACTTGCGTGAAAAGACTGCGAAAATAGGTCTGATAGGCAGAGCAGCTGCTATTTTCAGAGTCGACGAAATCGTAATCTTCCCAGACGCTCCAGGTAGCAGCCAGAGTACTGAGGCAAGTTTGGTTTCGACGTTGCTGAGCTATCTGGAGACCCCGCAATACCTTCGGAAGAAGCTGTTCAAACTGAGCCCAGATCTGCAGTACGCAGGCATACTGCCGCCTCTGCGAACACCGCACCATCCTCTCAACCGTCGAATTAAGGAACTTCGAACCGGCGAATTTCGCGAAGCCGTCACATTGCCGGGAACGGAGAAGCGGACTCTCGTGGATATCGGTGTAGAACAACCGGCTTTAATTCGAGACAAAAATCTAGCCGTCGGCAAACGAGTCACTGTCAAGCTTGCCAAGGTTGGGAAGATTGTCGAGGTTGAGCTGGTGAATCGGGATGAAGCACCCACCTACTGGGGCTACAACGTCACAATGGAAAGCCATCCATTCAGCAGCATCCTGAGGAAGAGGAGTTTCGATCTAGCCGTTGCCACTTCAAGGTACGGCTCACCTTTTGCTGAGGTTGCAGGAGAATTCGTTGAGCGATGGAAAGCCGCAAACACTGTTCTCGTAGCTTTCGGGGCTCCCAGCCAGGGTTTGGGCGACATAGTCAAGCGTGAGGGTCGCCGATTGAGCGAACTCGTGGACTTTGTCGTCAACACGGTTCCAATGCAGGGAACAGAGACCGTAAGAACTGAAGAGGCACTTTTCGCTTCTTTAGCCATCTTCAACATTATCCTCGAGGTTAAGAAATAAGTCCGCTTTGAGCTCTCTTGAACCGGCACTGCATTCCAGCGGCACACGATATAGGAAAACAGAGGAAAGACCCATCCGTTTACGGTCTTTTTGTGGTGGGATGTTGAAATGCCATTTTCCTGTAGGATGCGCAGAATGTGCAATACTTTGTTCTTTGCATAAAGAGATAAATGTGCGTTGCACGTATGTGCCCGTATGTGTTTCGTATCTAATGGCGATTCTGCTGGTGCAGGCCTTCGTCTGTTGAATGAGGGCTGATCAAATGGTGAAGGGTAAGAGACTTGCATTTCTTGCAATGATGTTGATGTTGGCTGCTGTGTTCTTGACGGTGTCAATTGTCAAGCCTGCTTTTGCATCTGGTGATAGCAGCACGGCATCAAACCAGGTACAGGTGTTTGTTCAGCCTCTGGTCATACTGAACTATTCTGCAGTTTCCGGCCAAATGTTTGAAGTGAACATCAACGTCACAGCAACGGGGACGCTTGACCTTCACGGTTTCACGATGAGGTTGAGTTACGATTCGACTCTCGTCAGCTGCACGAATGCTGAAGCGGGCGACATCTTCACAGGCAGCGCGTATCTCAACACGACTATCATCGACAACTCTGCCGGCAACGTCTATGCATCTGCCAATCTCACGTCCCAAAGCACTGAGGTCAACACCAATGGGACTCTTCTAACGCTTCAGTTTCAGGTGATGGGCACCGGTGCGACGAGCCTTCATTTTTATGAGACTGCTCTTTATAGTCCTGGAGGCGCGGAAATCCAGTTTACGCCGTATGACGGGTATTTTAACAACGAGTTCAAGTTTGACTTAACGATGCCGCTGACTCTTCTCACAGTCACTTTTGCAAGCATGTTTCTTTACCCCAAGATCGAGAACAAACTCAAAGGAGCATTCGAAGAGACTGAGTTTCGAGTTCGCGACGCTGTTTTGCTCGTTGCAGCGATGGTCGTCATGATCACACTGGTAGTTGTCGTTCGGCAGCTCAGCATCGTTTTGATTATACTTTTTCTTTTCGCCTACTCTCTGCTGCTCTACACGTTCGGTTATCTACTGGCTAACAAGCGCTGGTACATAGGAGTAATAGCGCCGGCGGTTTTCATTCTGCTATACGCGTTCCTGAGAAACAGCTTCATCTGGACTCAATACTTGTCTAACGTTTACGGTCTTATCTTCGCCATATTGATCACTCTCTATCTGGCAGGCCTGTTCAACTGGAAAACCACGGCGGTTTTCGGCGTCCTCATAACAGCTATGGACATAATCCTCGTCTTGGTGACCAAAACAACGGTGCAGGCCGCGAACGCGGCCGTAAGTCTGAGTCTTCCGGTGCTGGTTCAACTACCTCTGGTTCCGTTGATTTCCACTGGGGCTGGATTATTGATACTGGGTCTGGGTCTAGGGGACTTTTTCTTTGCCGGCTTGCTTGCCGTTCAAACGTACAAGAAATATGGTAAAAGCTTGGCCATTGCCTCAGTCGTGGGAATGACCATATCTTTCTTTATCTTCGAAGCGTTGATTCTCACCTACAACGTGGGGGCGTTTCCAGGCACGCTTATGATTATCTGTGGATGGGCACCTTTCGTGCTAGTTCAAACATTGAGAGATCGACGAAAAACCAGGGGCCCGAAGCTAGAACAAGTGGTTCCCAGTTAAAAATGGTTTTTTGCCGACTGTGCTCAATTGCACGTTCTTGAAGCCCATCTCATTGAACCTTTCAGCTATTCTTCCCGCATTTTTCTTGTAGGTGTTGATGAAGACCGATGGGCCAGTGTCCATCGAATACCACGCTTGCAATCCTTCTTCTCTCATTCGGATAACCTCTTTTATCACGCGAACCGTGTCTGGTTCCCAAAGCACCATGTGAGACTTCCCGGTCATGGTGATTGCGTGAAGGTTCAAAGTGTCTTCCTCAGCAAGCGTGCCAATCGCGGCTGTGTCTCCCAGAGAGATGGCTTTTTTCATTCTCTTAAGCAGGCCGTTGATGTTTTTCAATCTTGCCCTGAACAGGCATGAGCTGAGCACCTCTGCGTGGGCTTCGTCAGTTTTCACGTCCGAGCGAACAGGCACTATGACCGTTGAAAAATCCATGTTCTTCGAAGTTTCCAACTGCTCAGCAAATGATCTGCCTCTTCTATTGGCGTACCATATTGCGAAACCTCCGGCCATGCTTCTTGTGGCAGAACCCGCGCCGAGCCTGACGATTTCTGAGAGCGTCACACTGTCAAGACCGAGACTGAGTGCTTCCGCCGCGGCGAGGCCTAGAGCCGCAAAACCGGAGGCTGAAAATCCCAGTCCCTTGCCTGTTTTAAGACTATTCTGAGAGACTACTTTGAAGTTGCCGGAATACTCTGCGAGTTCTTTGAGTTTATTGAGTACGGTTTCAACTCGCTTCTTTTCGATGACGTTTGGCTGTTTTCCGTTGATTGTTATCTCGTCTTCTTTGGATTCGTTCAGCGTTTCGACGGTGGTTGTTGTGGTCAAGGCTTGTATGCAAACTGATATGCTGTCATGGTATGGGATTCTCTGCCTGGGATTCTTCAATCCGTGATACTTTATCAATCCCTGTATCGGGTGAGCCGTGGCTGTGGCTTTCATCGCTCATCGCCCTGGAAAAGACTGAATATGAGCTAGTAAACTGTTTGCTGTTAACATGGCTCAGAAAATGGGGTAAGAGGAGGATCTTAACCGAATAGTGCGCCCAAACCTTCGAGTGCTGCTTCTTCTTTCTGTTTCTCGTCTTCCTTCTTTTCCTTCTTTTCTTCCTTGGGTTTTGCTTCTGCTGCCGGGGCTGCTGGAGCTGCTGCTGGTGCGGCCATCATTGTTGGTGCTGATTTGATTGCCTCGTCAATCTTGACTTCGGCCAGAGAAGCAACGAGTGCTTTTACGCGCACTGTGTCGGCGTTTATGCCTGCTGCGGTAAGGACTTGTGTCACGTTTGCTTCGTTTATCTCTTTTCCTGCCTCGTGAAGGAGCATTGCAGCGTAAACGTATTCCATGCTTTTTCACCTCTCAACTCAAATATTTTAAGTTTTTTCAGTTGGCGCAACCTTTTGGTCTAAGGTGGGCAATCTACTACTTAAACTTAACATTTCAGCATTTGCCTTTCGGATCAAGTCCTCTATCGTCTCCTTAGTGGGTATCTCCGCGTTCAATGAGAGCGCGTAAGCTTGTCTGTGGGCTATCTGCAGTAGAATTGCTATGTTTTCCTCTGTTGGGTAAGCGGCGCTCAGAGAAAGTGCGAGAGAATCTGCGTAGGCTCTTTCGATGTCATGCTTTGTTTCTTCTGGGTCGATTCTAAGTTGTTCTTGAGTTATTATCAGGCCGTCTTCGTAGACGAAGGTCATCGCTAGGCCGGATTCAACGGGTTTGATTCCGAGTTTTGATAGCATGCTGGCAAGCCTTTCGTTGATGGCTTCACCCTTCTTGACGACCAAAGTGTCCTTGTTTATCCACACGCTTCCGGATTCGATTCTGGTCGGCAAGCCCACGGCGTTCAGTTGGCTGATTATCGGTCCCGGCGGTTGACCCGTGTTTCCCGCAGGGACTACAACGTCGAAGGCTGCTAAGTCACCTGACTTGGCCGTCGTCTTGACCTTTCCCCTTTCCAGAATCAGGGCCAGTTTAAACGGATCCTCATCCGTGAAAATGTAAACGTTCGACCCTTGAAGATGTTCTTCAAGTTTCTTCAGATCTGGCTTCTCCTTGCAGTTTTCAATCGCCAGTTTGATAAGCGTGTTCTTCATGACTCTCATGTACACCTTTTCCGCCAAGTTCTTCTTGAACTCCTGCATTTGCGCTGCCCTGACCTTCTGCAGGTTGGCGATGCCGACGACCTTGTACTTCTTTATAAGATCCGTTATTTCTTCGACTTCTTTGATTTTTTGTTCAAGAACCTGTTCGGATGGCATACAGTTCCACCTTTTCTAAGGTTTAATCTTCACAGGTCCGCCCATGGCCAATTTGATGTAGGCGAACTTGATATTTTTCATTCCTCTCTTGAGCTTTCCATCTAAAACTCTCAGTACGGCCATTATGTTGTCGGTTATTTCTTCGTCTTTCATGTTCTCCATTCCGATGCGAGATTGCAGAGTGGGCTGGTTGCGCAATCTTATCGTAACCGTTTTTCTATGCTTCGCTATCAGGCTCGCTATGTCTGCCGTTGGAGGGACTGGAACAGGCATTTTTCCTCTCGGACCTAGGACGGAGCCTAAGGTTTTTCCGATTAGAGGCATCAAAGGAGCTTCGGCAATGAAGAAATCGTATTGATTGGCTATCTTGCGCATTTCCTGTTTCTTGCCTGCCAAGCCTTCAAGTTCAGCTCTTTCAACAACATGATCCGCGTTTGCCTTCTTCGCTTTCATTGCGAGTTCTCCTTGGGCGATGACGCATATCTTGTTCGGTTTCTCAAGAGCGTGTGGCAGCTCGACGACTTCTTGGATTTTGGCTTCCGGTGACTTCATGTCGATGTCTTGCAGCTTCAGGATCAGCTCTATTGACTGGTTGAACTTTCTTTTTTCCGACTTTCCCCTTGCTTCCTTCACGGCAGTAAGTATTGTTTTTTGGTCTAAGGGCATTTTAAGGTCCCGTGCCAATGAGGGAATGGAATGGGGTTATAAAAATATTCGCTTGATTCTAGCTCTTACTGAACACTTCGTCGTACTTGCCGTCGTCAATTTCTCGTTGCACTTCTCGGGGATCTTTGCCTTCAGCCGTCACTCCCATGCTGACGCAGACTCCGAGAATCTCCTTCGTCGCCGTCTTGAGGTTTCTTGCCAGAAGTTCTGGTCTTTTCATTTTGGCTATACGCACAACTTGGTCGAACGTGAGGTTGCCGACTTTCGCCGTGCTCGGAGTGCCCGAGCCTTTCTCGATTTTGAGTTCACTGACGATGAGGGCGGATGCCGTGGGCGTTCCAATCGTCACGTCAAACTCTTTGGTGTCGGGATCCACGAGCACCTTCACTGGAACCTTCATTCCAGCATAGTCTTTTGTCAATTCGTTTATCTTGTTGACGATCGCCATGACGTTTACGCCCAAGGGACCGAGCGCGGGACCCAGTGGCGGTCCAGCATTTGCTTGTCCTCCGCTAACGAGGAGTTCAATGGTTTTCTTGTCAGCCATTTCGTGTCTCACTGCCTGTTGGGACCTTTGATTTTTCAACTAGTTTTACGTAATCGGAATTCACCGTAATCGGCAAAGTGAACGTTGCCTCGAGAAGCTCGAGAGTGACCTCTGCCTTGGTTTTGTCGATTCGAGTTATCTTTGCCCGCATGCCCTTGAAGGGTCCGCCCGTTACTTCGACTATGTCGTTTTCGTTTAGCTCTTCAATAACGGGTCTCTTGACGATGTATCTTTCAATCTCTGCAAAACTCACGATTCCCGGTATCCTTGACCGCACGTGTTTCACGCCCGTTATTGCTTCTTCCACTAGGTGTGGGCCTTGAGCCTCTATGAAAACGTACCCTCTCAACGCTTCTGGGACGAGAATGGCTTTCACAGGTATCTTGTTCATCTCGACCTTTGCGGCAACGAGCCTTGCGACGTTCCTCTCTTGGCCGGTTGTTGTTTTCACTGCGAAAATCTTCGGCTGGATTTCCTCGCGCCCTTCCATGAAGGTGTCTTCCTTCGTCCTAGGCCCCGGCGCTGCCAGGGTTCAAAACGGCTGATATCACCTTTATAACGTACCCTATCAACCCAACCGCTGAGATGCCCAAGAGGCATATTTTTATTGAGAGCCAGAGTTCGCTTCTTCCGGGTTTAATGGCAAGCTTCAACGTCCTTCCACACTGAGCTATGAAATCTCTTAAGCCCATGGTTCATCGCTTCCTCAACATTCTAATATATGATATAAACGTTGCTCTAGTCTGCTAGATAAACAGCGCGTTTCTAATAATCTTTCCCTCTCGATAGTCCAAAAGAGAAAAAGCTTTGGGTCTTCGTCAACGTGGGTTTAGTGTTGCCTTTTTTGTGAACCTTTTTTGAGACTCTTCTTGATGATAATATGCCAAGCACGATGGCTAATGCGATGGCGACCCACAGCAACACCGGCCATAAGATTGGTGGGCTCCACATGTTCGTGCCGCTCACTAGCACGTCGTTGTACGCGGCTACAGCGGTGACATTTCCAAAGTACTCCAATCCCTCTGTTAGAACACCGGTCTGTTTGTCCCAGTAGAGGATGTAGTGGCTTCCTTGTATCGTGAAGTTTGTGAAGATGACTGTTCTGCCCACACCTGCGTAGGATTCCGTCGTTTCGCCCGTTATGTTTTGTGTACCAAATGCTTGGCCTAGGTATACAGGATCAGTAATGTTTAACCCTACAGGAATGAAATACGCGCGTGCGTTGAACCATGGGCCTAACGTAATGTCGTCTTGTGGATTCTGCGATGTCAAATCAATAGTTATCGTTTCGTTCTCAATTGTCCAATTCGAAGTGTAAAGTGTAGCGTTTACTGTGACATTCGCTCCTTCAACGCTCAGAAAATCCATTCTTACCCATTCACTTGGCTCACCGCTTGAAGTTGGCAGCCCGAATTGTGTTAACCCGTATTCTATCCAGTCTCCGCTCTTTCCACCGAAGGAGGAGCTTCCTAGAGCCGAAACGCTGGCAATTGAAAACGCAAAAAACAATATAACAATCAATATGCAAGCTTGAATGGTTTTCATCTGATTCTTCCGTTCAATCAGAATGAAGGTTGAGGGACAAGGTTAAACTTTTTGGATGTGAAGGCCTATTTTGTTGACCATTTCGAGGACTCTGGGTTTGTCCTCGCTTTTTATTCCTTTCCAGTCTAGAACTGCATATTCCACTTTTTCTAGCGTTCTGTCGACGCACTGTTGAAGGGTTCTTGAGTCTATCTGTGATATGGAGTGCTTCGGTATTATGTGGCCGAACGCGATCTCTGTTTGCAGCGCCATTTTCGTGAACTTGTTGTTATAATGAGGTCCACCGATGCCCAGCACGGTCTCGACTGAGCCGTTTCGGAATCTTGAGATGGCCCCCATTGCGGCGTGAGCAACTACTTCTGCAGCCGTTGCATCTCTCCATTGCTCGGGCGAGCTTCCCAGTTCGGCAAACATAGTAGGAGTGTTCAATGATGGTCCGTGGTGTGTGCCCTCGTATGAAACCTCATACTTGATCTGCATTTCATCTCTCATCTTTGACATAACCTTTAGAGCCTCTCGCATTGCGTTGCTTGGAGAAACTGAAACTTCCCGCGGCCTGCCTCCCAAATCTGCGCTTCCTAAGTTGCCTGGTGTGTGAACTGAGAGTGTGGGTGTGCCGCTCATGCTGCTGTGTCTTGAGATGAACAGTATCAGCTCGGTGTCGGTGAAGAATGTAGTTAAGTCCTGTGCGTATATGGACTCTCGGTTCAGAGTTATGAGCTGGACATCTTTATCGTTGACTTGGGTAGTGTAGGTCGTGTTTTCTTGAAATTTTGCCGTTGTTTCGTTAAAGCGGTAATTGGTCAAAAGCTGTTTTTTGATGTTGAGGCTTGCTGGATCCTTTTCTGAGGCTACGACCAGAATCATTGGCTACTCTTCCGAATGTAAGGTGTGTCTTCTGGAAAAAGGTTTCCATAAAGCTTATAATTTCCAACCGGGTTGATGCGTTGAAAGTTCAGGGAAAGGTGTAAGATATGCATCTGATCAACTTCAAAGAATTGAATGGACAGCAACTGACTGAAATAGTTGATAAAGGTGTCGAGATTAAACATGACCCCCACAAACATCGGAAGTCCTTAGACGGTATGTCTCTGGCTCTGATTTTTCAAAAAACCTCAACCAGAACTCGCATTTCATTCGAGGTGGCAATGACCCAGCTCGGCGGTCACGGCTTGTTTATCGATTGGAGGACAACGAACTTCGCTCTCGCAGACATCGGCGACGAAACTCAGTACATCTCACGTAACGTGGACTGCATAATGGCTAGGCTGCTGAAAAACGCCGATCTGGAAAACATGGCCAGAAACTCTCGCGTTCCTGTTATCAACGGCTGCGACGAGAAGTATCATCCCAGCCAGGCAATCGCCGATTTGATTACGGTCAAGGAGAAGAAGGGCAAGCTGAAGGGTGCCAACCTAGTGTATGTAGGCATCCATAATAATGTGTGCAACTCGCTCGTGGAAGGATGCACGAAGACAGGTGTCAAAATAACGACTGTGACGCCAATATTCAACGAGCCGGCACGGGACAATGGGCTTCTTGAAGAGGCTCGGAGAACTGGGCTTTGGGAAACCACGCTCGACTTGAAGGCAGCCGTCAAAGATGCAGACTTCGTTTACACAGACACTTGGGTGGATATGGAATTCTTCTCGGATCCGAAATTTGCTGCGGAAAAGGAGAGGCGTGTAAAGATGATGATGCCCTACCAGTTGAACAAGGAATTGTTGAATAACAGCAGCGCCTACGTGATGCACGACATGCCTATCCACAGGGGCTATGAAATTACAGCAGACGTTATCGGAAGCCCAACATCCGTGATATATGAGCAGAGCGAGAACAGACTGTACTCGGCAAAGACGATTCTTCTGAAACTGTTAGACAAGTACTAGATTGACGGATTATGGCGTCGAAATGCCACGTTCATTTTAGGATCATTTGGACAAACCTTTCTGGATCGAACTCTTCTAAATCGTCGTACCTTTGTCCCGTCCCAATGAACAATATCGGTTTCTGCGTGACGTGGGTTACGCTCAGGGCGGAACCGCCTTTGACGTCGGCGTCTACCTTGGTTAAGATTGTGGCGTCTATTCCGACGCACTTGTTGAACTCTTCTGCCTGCATTACGGCATCGTTTCCGATGAGGGAATCCACGGTCAGCACGGTCAGGTCTGGTTTTACGACTCGTTTGATTTTTTCCAGTTCGTTCATAAGATTCTGGTTTGTCTGCATTCGTCCCGCCGTGTCTATCAGAACGACGTTTATTCCATGTGCCTTGGCATGGCTTATCGTGTCATACGCCACCGCGGCCGGATCGGCGCCGTAAGCATGCTTGATCATCTTTGTTCCCAGTCTTTTGGCGTGTTCCTCCAGCTGTTCGATGGAACCAGCTCGGTAGGTGTCGCTACAGGCAATGACCGCTGAGTATCCTTTCTTGTTCAAGAACCGACAGACTTTAGCGATGGTTGTAGTTTTTCCGGTGCCGTTTATTCCCACGAAGACCATGACGTACGGTTCGCCCTTCGTTCGTTTTTCCTGAATGGCCTTCAGCAGATCTATCTTGGTGCTGGTTTGCATAGTCTCCAAAAGCACTTCTCGGAGGTTTTTCTCCACGATTTTTCTGCGGTCTTCGAGACGTTTGACTTGAACTTTGTCCAGACGTTTTTCCATCTCGTCGCAAACCAGTTCTGCAACTGGGAAGGCAACATCGTTCTCGACGAGGTTCATCTTGAAATCGGAGAGCAAAGGCCGAAGGTTTTCAGGCTTAAGTTCGGTGGTTGTGACCTTGTTTACGAGACCTTTTAACCCGGATTTCAGCTTTTCAAACATTTTGGGAAGTTTTCTCTCCTCTGACGGTGGCAGCTAGCTCTTCGAACCTCTCTCTGTCTTCGTTGATTTTCCCTGCAACTTGGACGAATTGCTGTTGGGTTGATGTTCTTGCCTTTTCAAGGTCTTCCAGACGTTTTTTGATTGTGTCCTTTGCTTCTTGGCGCGTTTTCTCAACTGAGACTCCGGCGCCTATTCCGACGATTATATTGTCCGGATTGTCCAGTTTTGCCCTGATGTACGAGGTGCCGCCGATTGGGACGAGAAGCTCAGAGTTCTGTTTTTCTTTTTCCAAACTCTCCAAAGTCATGTTCGCGTAGGTCAGGTCTTGGGTAACCGCGTTTAACATGCTGAGTCTGGACTGTAACGCCTCTGCCGTCTGCTCGAGGAATCGAAGTTCAACGCTGATCTTTCGAATCTCTTCCTCGTTCTTGCTAGCCAACCTCTGCTTCACCAGTGACTAGTTTCTTCAGCAACGGGTTCTCAATCTGGTCGGGAGGGACCTCTTCAGTGCTTGATATTCTTATGTGGCAACGCTTGACGCGATGTTTGCTTCCTATCTCAGCGTAAACCTTTTCCACGGCGTGTTCGGGTTTCTCCGCCACGATCTCTTTTCTGAAAGCCGTCTTCAGGTTGGGTTTCAGGATTTCACCTGTTACTCTGAAAACTTTCAATCTCTTCATCCTCTTTTACAACATCCAAAGCATTCCCAATTATAAACATCTCGGGTCCCGTTGTTAGAAGACCAGCAATGGCGGCGTGGCTGTTTGCGATGAGACCCGTTCCAACATAGGGAATTCCGCAGTTTATCGTACCAACGTCGACTGGAACTTTCAACACGTCTTCCAAGGTTTTCCTTTCGGACTCCTTCAGCAAAGGATGCGCCAAAACGCCTTTGTTCGTAGCTACTGCCAAGGAGCCAACATAGGGCAGGCCTGCAATTTCGCTCTGAACCGCCTCAACGCAAAGCGTCTCAGACACCGTCTGCACTTCCGAACTTTTCAAGTGTGGATCAACGATGGCGCCGTGATCGTTTGCCAGAACAAGGTTTCCATAGGCGGTTTTTCTGGACTCCATTATCGTTATGTTTCCTTCAAAGCCGCATCTTATGCTTTGAAGCTCCTCTTCTCGAACGAAGCTTGGCAGAAGGATTCCGTTTGAATTTGCATAGGCAAGTGCGCCGGCAAGGACTGAGCCGCCTATCGCCGTGTGTACCAGCTTGACTCTCAACCATTGGCTGAGTCTCTCAGCCTTTTTTGTCGGTACAGATTTTGGAACTATAAGCATCTTTTCTGTTGCTAGTGAATAGACACCTAAACTTGGGCTTCCGATGAGACTCGACAGGTATATGGCCAAGGATTAATCTCCTTCGGCCAGATAAACTGTAATATTGCCGTCCTTGTCTTTTGCAGCTCTTACCCGAATTTTCCTCGGAGGCTTCTCCACGCCTCTTTTCCAGACCCTCTCGTTTACTTCGTTACTGATGATGAGTTTTGGGAGTTCTTCTTCCTCCTCTTCTTCCTCTTTTTTGGCTCCCAGTTTCATGTGTTTTGTTATGAAGGCTCTGATCATCCGCATCGCTCTGGGTGTTCTTTTCCTCGGAGGCATAATCCAGGCCTTCCCCAGCGGAATCGTGTAGATTCTCTCTTCAACTATCTCTTCTTCCTTGGGCTTCTCCTCCCGTAAGGGCGGCTTGACTTCTTCCTCTACGGGAACCTGCACCTCTTCCTCCTTTGCTTCAACCTCTTCTGGAGCTTGTTCCAGAGTTTCTTCTTCTGCTGTCTTCTCTTCCAGTGTCTCTTCAGAAGTTTCAGTCATTTCTTCTTCTTGTTCAGTTTCCTCAGTTTTCTGTTCTTCCATTTTGCTCTCCTCTTCAGTCAAGCCTTTCCCTCTTCTAGGCCCTTATTTTCCTCTCTCGCCACTGTCTTCTCTTGGGATGGTCCCTGAATTTGCCTCCTGATCGAGCCATGACCCACGTTGGCACTGGTTTCTTCTCCTTTCCTGCTTTTGCAAGCCTGCGTTTCTTTGCCGCTGGTTTATTACGAGTCATCTTTATCTCCTTCTGATTGTTGTTTCTCGCTTGCGCGATTGAAGCTGGGTCAATATTTTCTTGAGCTGGTCATCCGCCAACGGGATCGGTATTTTCCCTTGCTGTGCCAATTGGATAAGCTGCAGCTCCAGTTGATTTGTGAATTCAGGCTTAACCATTTTCAGGTTCGCTAGCCTTTGCCTGGCCTCGGGCGATAATATGTTTCTTAACAATGCCTGTTTTTGCTGTTCCAGCTGTTGCTCCATCTGGACGCTTCTCTGCTCGTCCGACGCTTGTCTCTGAAGCGCTGAGAGTTTTCTTCTGCGGAGCTCTTCCAGTTCTTCATCTGACATTTCACTCACCTTTTTGGTATCTCTCCAGTTCTGGAAGGTCCTTCACCAGGTCTTTACTCAGCTCTTGAGCGAGTTCCCGCAGAAGTTTTCTTCCCTCTCGAGTCGATCTTCTTCCGCGGGGTTTGAATGTTTCAATGTAACCGGCAGCTTCCAACTGTTGAAGTGCTTTTCTTATCGTTGAGCCGCCTGCTTTGGCTGCGTGTGCAGGTTTGACTCCGTAGTTCTTTCTTCCGCCGTAGTCAGCTCTCAGTTTTTCAATGCCTATCGGGCCGTGGATGTAGATTTTTCTCAGCAAAGAAGCGGTTCTTACGTACCACCAGTCTGGGTCCTGTGGTGGCTTTTCAACATGTGTTCCGGTCTTTGCCATGCTTGCCCATGCCGGCGGGGTTATAGCATCCACGTTTTCTTTCAGGTATTTTGCTAGTTTTTGTATGAGCTTGGACGCTGGAACATCGTTAGGGGTTATCAAGACTATTTGTCCTCTTGGCGTTTCTTCCAGTAAAATCATGAAGCCTCATATAAATCTTCTTTGGGCGAGGGCTTCGGTGCGCTAGGCATGTCAAAGGCTATGATAGGTCGGAACACACCAGTTCTATATAGTTAGCTTCGCTGTTGGCAAGAATTCAGGGGGCTTGCGAACCCTCGTTGCTTGTTCAAACGCGTAAGCTAACCTGACAAGCGTCGGCTCTTGCCATGCTTTCGCAAAGAACGAGATGCCGACTGGCAAACCAAAGATGTATCCTGCAGGCACCGTGATGTGCGGATATCCTGCCACCGCTGGAGGCGAGGTGCAATCCATGTCCCAGTTTATAGCGTCGCCGTTGACTAGGTCAATCGGCCATGACGGACCACCTGTTGGCACAGCAATCGCGTCGAGCTTGTGTGTTCGCATTGTCGCGTCGATGCCTTCCTTACGTGCCAAGCGATGGTTCCTTGCCAGCGCTTCGCGATACTTCCTATCTCGCAGTGAGCTCTTCTTTTGCGCTGTTTCCATATGCTCTTGACCGAAGTATGGCATCACACGGTCTTTATTTTCCTCATTGAACTTGATGATTTCTGCCAGTGTTTTTACGCGAGCCTTCGTTTCCGCTAAATACTTATTCAAGTCCACCTTGAACTCGTGGTGTAAAACTTCCATTTCGGTCTTGCCAAATTTCTTGAAGTTCGATAGGTTGGCTGGGTCAACAATTATCGCCCCCTTTCGTTTCATCACATCGAGGCACGACTCGAAAATCCTGATTATGCGTTTGTCGGTTCCTATCATTTTTCTCGGAACGCCAATCCGCGCGCCGTTGAGACCATTCTCATCAAGGAACTGAGCGTAATCTTTGAAAGCTTGTTTCCCACTGGGTCTCGTTGCTGGGTCCATTTCATCGACTCCTGTTAGTGCTCCGAGAAGAATTGCCGCATCCGCGACTGTGCGTGCCATGGGGCCAGCTGTGTCTTGGCTGTGGGCTATGGGGATGATCCCGCTTCGACTCCACAAGCCTAGCGTGGGTTTGATTCCAACAATGCCGTTTGTTTGGCTCGGGCAAATAATGGAGCCATCAGTCTCTGTGCCAATTGCCGCTGCGCATAGGTTTGCCGCCACTGCGACGGCTGAACCTGATGACGAACCGCAGGCGGAACGGTCGAGGGCGTAGGGATTGCGGGTTAGTCCGCCGCGGGAGGACCACCCGCTGACAGAATGTTTACCTCGAAAGTTCGCCCATTCGCTTAAGTTAGTCTTGCCAAGTATGACGGCTCCTGCCGAACGCAATTTTCTTACTATGAACGCGTCGAGGGGCGGAATATGGCCCTCGAGAGCGAGCGAACCGGCTGTGGTCTGCATTCGGTCATGAGTGTCAATGTTGTCTTTGATGAGAATGGGAATGCCGTGGAGGGGTCCTCGTGTTTTGTCGTCGCGCCGCTCATCGTCGAGTGATGAAGCGATCGCCAAGGCGTCGGGATTCGTTTCGATTATAGAGTTGATTCTCGGGCCGTTCTTGTCTACTGCTTCAATTCTCTCCAGATACAACTGAGTGAGGTTGCGTGACGTCATCTTGCCCGTGTTCATCATTGATTGTAATTCGGAAATCGTATATTCCTTCAGTTCCATTCTTCTCCACCCTGACGTAATGCTCCAAGGGAAGCTATGTTCCATGTTTTCCTTCTTAAGCGTTGACACATGTGTTAAACGGGCTTCGTATGGTTGAGTTACTGGGCTTGCTCTATGAACACATATTGCCTGACGGGTACGTGTGTTCGTAAATTTGGTTTCGGAATGGAATCGTAGCGCAGAAGTGTGTTTCGAATTTTTATTCATCGGCAGGATCGGGGTTCTAGTGTGCGCTGACGGCCCCTTCCCCCGGTCTACGATATGATCCAAATATGATTTCGCGAGGGGCTCGCTCTATTGGTAAACTTTCAATTCTACCTTGTCCAACGCTCAAGCAACGCAATTTAGGAACAGGCTTTGCGACGTATTGGACGCTGAAATTAGAGACCTGAATGTGTCGTTTCGGGTTCTGGATGATTATTCGTGTTCTTGCTCAGATACTTGGCACAAAGAAGGTATAGCGGAATCGGCAGAAGCGAGACTGCGCTGAGAACTGTGAAGTACGAGGTGTAATTATGATTGGTTATGAAAATGTACGTGGGAATCAGGTTTGTTATCCTGCCTGCCATGAGGCCGACTTCCATCATGACTAGAATGCTGGCGTGATATTCCCTTGGGAAACTATCGCCATAGCAGGCGAACCATGAAAGGGCGAAGGCTGCTGCTAGTCCAGACAAGACTGAAAGAAGGACTAACTGAGAGATGGTTGTTGCGAACCCGAGGACAAAGTACCACGCGGCGTACAGTACTGAGCTTATTATGGCGAATCTGACGCGTGATCCTCTGATGTCGGATAGCCTGTTTATCCCGATGTTCAGCAGCGTTATTATGAGAGAGCTGGCGGAAATTACGAGGCCCATGGAGACTATCGTTGAAGAGATGCTTAGCACGAAGAAGGGGTAAGCGAGCCAGTATGATTCGGACAGGCCGATCAGAACGAAGGTTAGCATGAATATCTTGAATGCGTTGTTCTTCGGTAATAGAAACTTCTGTTTCTCTGGCTTGAAGTGTATTCGCAGGGACACTGTGAATGATGCGAGAAAAAGGATTATTGACATCGTGAAGAGGTAGATGAAACCGTACTCTTCAATTATGAATCCTCCGATGGCCGGACTTATTACGCCTGCTATTCCAGGTATGGCTACAGAGAGCAGACTTATTAGAATCGCGCGTTGTTTGGTCTCGCTCAGTCTGAACATCAGCAGGTTGAAGCTTGGCCAAAAAGTTCCTAGGCTAATGCCATAGGCTAATCCGAGAAGAACGGGGTTTTTCACGTATATTAGAGCGATGTAGAAGAGGAGCGTCAGAATGATGCCTATGCTGATTATTCTCTCAAAATGCTTTGTGATCCTGATAGTTAACAAGGGGATGAGGCCGATGGTGATGAAGGTGAAAAACAAAATGACCACTATGTCTGGTATGCTCATTCCCAATGATTCTTTGAAGTATATTGGCAGAAACGTTCCAGACAATGAGGTGGTGAAAAAGAATAACGAGACCGTGATTGCCAGCAATCTGGTGGAACTTTCATCGGACGACATGAGACATTAGCCCGTAGATAACCAGTCCCATCCTTATATACTCAAGCGCGCGCTGGTGCGTACGGGATACTTCCAATATCGTTGTAACCATCTAGTTGAGGGGAAAAGGAACAGCAAACCAACAGTGCGCGCTTGTGGGCGACGCTTGACTTTTGATTTGTCTTCGAAGTTACAACTGCGAGTTCGGTTATTTTTTACGCCTGAGAAAGCTGGTCTTCGACTTTTCTGCTTCTGCTTTTTCTGCGCTGTAGGGCGACTGGGGGTCTTCACATGAAGTTTGTCCAGGCTCAGTTTTCGGAGGATCCATTGCTTCTACTCCAAGAAGCGTCCTCAACGATTCCACCTCTTCCCTCAGCATGCCAACTTCGCTTTCCAAAGCCTTGGTCTTGGATTCAGCCAACTTCTTGAGCTCTTCAATTTCCAGTAGAAGATTGTTCTTTTCAGCGTCTAAGGTTTTAATTTTCTCTGTTATGATTCTGAGGCTGCTCAAGATAGTTCTCTTCTCCTCGTTTTTTGAAACGAACATCGTTCTTAAACATTTCTGAAGAAATCTTATAGTACTAATTTCTATTCTGCCCTGAGAGAGCAGGTGCGAGTTCGTTTTTGGGCGCGTTGAGTCTCCTGAGAGGCTTTCATTTTTTGTCAGGTTTGTGTAGCATGAACGTGTGGCCTCTAACCTCTACCAATGAAGCTTCTGTTTGCTCGGCAATCTTCATGGCAACCTGTTTTGCCTGTTCATGGGCAAGGGCACTTTTTAAGATCCTGACCTTAACCATTTCTTTTCCTTTCAACTGTTTCTCGATTTGATCTATTGTGTCCTTTGAAGCGCCGTTCTTGCCAACGCACACCGTGGACCTTCCTTGGGCAAGCCTGCTTTTAACGTGTCGTTTCTTTGCAATAGTCATTTTGCTCACTGTTCTCTCTTTCCTTCCTTTTTTGAAATGGGGATTCGCATCTGTTTTCCGCAGTTGAAACAGGTAATAACAACGTGCGGTTCTCTCAGTTGCTTTACTCGCACGCGACAGTTGACTCCTGGCAGGATGAAGCTCTTGCAGCTCCTGCAGATTTGGCGTCTGCACTGTGTTGGTAGACGAATTTTTGCCGCCATGGCTATTCTTCTAGCTGTATTCACGTATTCTTGGGCCAACGCTGGGTCTTGATTCAAAGTTTCTTGTGCCAAGTTGAAAAGCGTTCTAACGCGTTGTCTCGCGATAGTTCTGATGTTGTCGTTCACCTGCCGCCCGTCTCCGCCGAGTCTTTGCTCAACACATCTGACATGAATGCTTTCCTAATGTAAACGTTTCTCAGAAAGGCTTCTTTTTTGGCACGCGAGCGGATTGATTAATCTTGCGGCTTAGAGTCTTAAACAAAGTGTTGAACTTTGGTAGTTCGTCTGGAACCGCGTCCGAGGCGATTTTGGGGTTTTATTATCGGTTTGATGCTTCTGGGGTTTAATGTTTATATGTTCTTGTGCTGAAGATTCTTTTATGCAACGTAGACGTAAGAAGTCTCATATTCTAAGGAATGCATTAGTCGCTGTGATTGTTTTTATCGTTATCGTTAGTGTGGTTGTGGCCGAATACGAGTTGCGTGGGACGGGTCCTCCAACGTATTTAACTGTCTCAGCCACCTCTACGACTGCGGGTACCGCTTGTACATTCAGTGCTCTGTGGTCGGATAGCGTGAACCTTAGCGGCTACGTTTTCGGATCGAATAGCACGGGCGTTTTTGTTAATGAAACTTGGACGCCGTTTTTCGATTTCTTGAATCAGACAACCGCTTATTCCAGTGTGACTGAAACGTTGGACAGTAATATCGGCGATGTTGTTAACTGGGGGTTCTGGTGCAATGGCACGGGTAACCGCTGGAGTGAGATTCCGTTGCAGACACTTTACGTCACGTCAGACTTCCTTCTGCTCAATATAACCATGGGGACCAACCCGCCCGTGTACATGGGAAACATCACGATTCAGTTGTTTGAAGACGAGCCTATAACAACTGGGAATTTCAAAAACCTGACGAGCCATGGATGGTATGACGGTACAACCTTCAGTCGTATCGCTCCGGGCTTCGTCATCCAAGGAGGTGACATAACTGCAAGTCACCCTGGGATCAATGTGGCAAACATTACTGACGAGCTTCCAACCAAACACAGTAACGTTCGAGGCACCGTGGCGATGGCTAAAACGATGAACTCTAACACTAGTGCGTATAACCCAGACTCCGCTTCCGACCAGTTCTTCATCAACTTGGCGGATAATTCTGCTAATTTGGATGCTAATTTTACAGTGTTCGGCATGGTCGTATCAGGCATGAACGTTGCAGACACGATTAGCCAGTTAGTGCCTTCCGGCTCCACTGCTACTGGCTATGATGGCGCACCCTCGACAACCGTTACAATCAGCGCGGCAGTGTTTGTTAACGATCCAAACTAGGAATCATTTGAGGTTGTTGAATGGGAAAGCTGACCATGGAAGACGTTTTTAAAGCTTTGGCAAAGCCTCTCCCTGACTTTGAGGTAAAACCTGGCAAGACAGCTCTGCTTCTGATTGATTTTCAAGAGCTCGTGAGTTCAAAACCGCTGTTTCGAGAGGCAGTTGGCGCGGGGTTGCCTGAAAGAGAAGTGAGGGAAGCCTTGCGGGAGTACGACAGAAGAATAAACAAGGCGGTGAAGAATGCCCAAAGAATATTGGAGGCTTGCAGGAAGAAAGGCTACGACATCATGCACGTCAAGTTAGGAGCACAGACCGACAACCCTCTGCATACGGCCAAGGTCAACAGAAAAGCCGATTTCATAGTGCCCAACGATGCGGAAAGAGGAAGATTCCTGAAAGAAGTCCAGCCCATCGAAGGCGAACTTGTTTTTCCAAAAACAAACGGCGGAGCATTCACGGGAACCAACCTAGACTTCGTCCTCAGAAACATGGACATCAACAGCGTCATCATAACCGGCTTCCTGACCGATCAATGCGTCCTCGCAACCGCAATCTACGGGGGCGATATAGGATACGACGTTCTATTAGTGGAGGACGCCTGCGCAGGAACCACCAAGGAGAACCATGACGCCGTAATAAGAATGGCAAAAGACGTATTCTTAAAGGTCAAAACAACCCAGGAACTCTTGGGAACCCTCTAAAAATCGGCAGAACTCTGCCCTAGGGCGCGCTATTAATTTAGTTAGTTTTTTTGTTTTCTGTTCACTCGGTTCAAGCACTTTCTTTGGTTGGTGGCGGTTCAATCTCTAAACTAGCAATGTACTCACGGTCTTTTGGCGGATTCTTTTCTTTCTTTTCGTTAAACACAATTGCAGCTTTCTTACCGAAGTGTTCGGCTGCGACCTGCAAATGGCAAATAGCAATGCCCACGTTGATAGGGAAATACTTCCCGCCAACGAGACTCCTAAGGAAGCTGGGTTTAGAAGAATAGGCATGAATCAAGTTCTTATCCCCAGTAAAGTACCAATTCTGACGGTTGACTGCTGATGGAGCCGACGGGCTGGTTCCAGCAATTCATCACCGCCTTCAATATCAGTTATTTCCGAGAGAGGTTTTCTCTTGAATTGCGAAACACTGGTCCTGTGTAATGTTTCCCTTGAATTTCCAAATTCCATCAAAATGACAAATTCAAGATTCGAGTGTTCTATTACTTCTTTGGTAGGCTTGGGGATGCCAATCCAGCAACTGCCTAGACCAGTAGCGGAAAAATGAAGATCCATTTGTTGTAGCATGAAACCCACGTTAGCCATGTAAGCGTCCTTCGCTTCGGAGAATGCCGCTATATAGTGGGGTGCTTTCTTCATGGCTCTTCTGTTCACCTGATCTGGCGAAATGATTTTGAATTCCGTCTTAATGCCAGTGGTCATCGGCTTCAAACTGCGAAGGTTCTCTGAAATCTCATCCAGGAGATTTTGATCTAGAGGAGTCAAATCATAGTCCCTGATTGATTTTCTCTTGAAAATCGCAGTGTATAGATCATCTCCATTCATTTTCTCACATCTGGAATAATTACAATTAGACTGCCAGTAAAAGCTTCCCTATTGAAGTTACAGCTCTGACACAACTACAAAAACTGTGAGAATCACTCCGGAAAAGAACAGCAATCCGCGAATGGCTCATATCAGTCCAACGATTGCACCGATGCTTGATGCTCTTCCGAAAACGTATGGAAAAAGAATCTTCTCCAACTCTCAGCAACCACTCGACCACTTCAGAGACAATTTCTCACAGCAGCGAAAACGCATCGCAAACAAACTGAAGAACCCATGAATACTAAAGATAACTTTCCACACCTTCAGGCATTTTAAAGATGATGGAATATCACCGCACTAAAGACATTCTACATGTAATGCAAGTCTTAGGCTACTAGAACATCAAAAACACTCTATTGTACGTCCAACTTGCCGATGAACTTCAAAGACCAACAAGAATACGTCTCAAAAGTCGCGAAAAAAGAAGCTGATGCCTGCGCTCTAATAGAAGCAGGGTTCGAATACGTCTGCGACTTCAACGAAGCAAGAATCTTCAGAAAACGAAAATACCATGCTCATCACCCCTGGACAAACTCCCTTGCTTTTTCAACATAGAGGTGCGGGGGGTGAGATTCGAACCCCAGAAGCAATGGCGATGTCTCCCGCAAAATCCCTCTTCTTTTCTCAAGGAAAAGGAAAAGAACGTAACTTCTAAGTAGTTGTTGTTTAGGCAAACTTTAATTTAGTCGCGGCCATGGGGGCAGTTGACAGGGAAGATGAGAATGAGGAGAATTGTTTTTTGGATGATGTTTGCATCGCTTCTTTTAGGGACTTTGGCTTTGGTGTTTAACGTTGGACTGGTGCGCGCACAGGCTGAGACAGTTTACATTCGCGGCGACGGAAGTGTTTCTCCGTCTTCTGCCCCTATTTCAAGCCCAGATGACGTCAATTACACTTTCACTGGTGACATGAGCTACCCTGCCTACTACGGAATTGTTGTGGAAAGAAGTAACATCGTGATTGATGGAAACGGTTACACGGTGCGAACAGTAGACCAAAGTGGAGACGGCTTAGACCTGACAGGCGCAGGTAATGTTACGATCAAAGACATTAACATCCAAGGTTTTTTTCATGGCATATATCTCAACTCTTCTTCAAACAACATTCTCAGCAGGAACACGGTAACACAGGCTGATTTTGGCATATATCTCAACAATTCTCCATACAATACTGTTAGCGGGAACACGGCAACAGCAAACACCGATGGCCTCTTTCTCCTCAATTCTTCAAACAATATTGTGTGCGGCAATAACTCAACAGCAAACCAATGGGGCATAGTTGTCCGCGATTCTTCAAACAACACCGTGTGCGGGAACAACGTAAAGACAAACAGCGTTTGTGGCATCTTTTTACCAATGGGTTCTTCAAACAACACGATGTACCATAATAACTTCGTTGAGAACGGCGGTCAGGCTTCTCTCGACGCGATGTCCGTCGGCAATACTTGGGACAACGGCTATCCTTCTGGCGGCAACTACTGGAGCGACTACAACGGGACAGATTTGAGAAGCGGGCAATATCAGAATGTGACGGGAAGCGATGGAATAGGTGATACGCCTTATGCCATTGATGCCGACAACACTGATAGTTTTCCTTTGATGGGAGTTTCTTCAGAATTCAACGTTGCGAAGGGCGACGACGTTCAGGTCGTGAGCAATTCCACAGTTTCTGATTTTAAGTTCAACGGAACAGCCATACTGTTCAACGTTTCGGGCCCGAACGGCTCAACGGGCTTCTGCAACGCGCAAGTGCCAACCAGTGTGTTAAACGGCACCCTCACAATCTTTGTCAACGGAACACAGGTTCAGTACAGCATATTGCCAAGCTCAAACAGCAGTATCAGCTATCTGTACTTCACCTACGGCCACCCAACGGAGCAGATTATAATAGTACAAGAGTTTCCTGAACCTCTCATCTTGGTAACGTTCATGCTGGCGACACTGTTAGCAATTGCAATCTATAAGGAAAGACACATCCACGCGTCACTGTGCATGTGCTAGCTCTTCTCGCGGAAAATTTGCAAATCCAGGAGTTTTTCTAATGTTTTAACGTTTTGCCTGTAGAGGTGCGGGGGGTGGGATTCGAACCCACGGAGGCCTTCGCCAGAGGATCTTAAGTCCTCCCCCTTGTCTTAGGCTTTTTCTGGCCCGCCTATTTAGACCTGGCTCGGGTACCCCCGCGCTAATCACGTAGGTTGATGTTCCTTCGTAGTTAAAGTTTTTCAGAGAGACGGCACTAAGTTAAAATTCAGAAACGCTCAATGTTCTGAATGCGCAAAGGCTTGGGCGAGTAGCTCAGTACGGATTGAGGTCTCTTTGCGATTGGCGCTTCCCAAAAGTTGGGATGCTGCGTGTAGATTGGGCCTCACGAAAAGAGCACCAGCCTCCTAAGTTGGGGGTCGTGGGTTCAAATCCCACCCCGCCCGCCACAAACGAATCCAGTCGCGTGCAAGTTTTATCGAGGGTTCTCCACCGCAAAGAAAGTAATGCTTAAAAGGTTGTCATTCAACTCTCCCTTCCGAGTCTTTACAAACGTAAAGGTGAAGGGCATTGGACAAGTACATAGAGAGAGTTTACCAGACCATTGTTGATAAAGACCCTCTTCAGAAGGAGTTTCACCAGGCAGCATATGAAGTCTTGGCTACAATTGAGCCGGTTATTAAGAAGTTTCCACAGTATAAGGAAAACGCAATTCTTGAGCGCATCGTTGAACCGGAAAGAATAATACAGTTCCGCGTTCCGTGGAAGGACGACAATGGAAATATTCAAGTAAACCGCGGCTACCGTGTCCAATTCAACTCTGCGATCGGTCCGTACAAGGGCGGATTCCGATTCCATCCGACAGTGAATCTCGGAGTCCTGAAGTTTCTGGGATTTGAACAAACATTCAAGAACAGTTTGACTACTCTTCCTATGGGCGGTGCCAAAGGTGGCTCTGATTTCGATCCGAAGGGAAAGACAGATGCTGAGGTGGAGAGATTCTGCACAAGCTTCATGGCCGAGATCTATAGACACATTGGTCAGTTTGTGGACGTTCCTGCAGGCGACATTGGTGTTGGCGCGAGAGAGATTGGTTACATGTATGGTGCCTACCGCAAAATCACTGACGACCACGGAACCTGCGTACTTACAGGCAAAGGTCTAACTTATGGTGGCAGCCTTGTGAGGACAGAGGCAACTGGTTATGGTGCAGTTTACTTTAGCGAAGAGATGTTGAAGACAAAGAAGGAGATAATCAAAGGCAAGACTGCGATCGTTTCTGGTTCCGGCAACGTCGCCCAATACGCTGTTGAGAAGCTCATTCAGCTCGGCTCAAAGGTGTTAACTTTGAGCGACTCTGACGGCTACATCTATGATCCGGCAGGGATTGATGAGAAAAAGCTCGCTTACGTGCTTGACCTTAAGAACGTGAAGAGAGGACGCATCCGCGAATACGCTGAGAATTTCACGGGCATTACTTACGAGCCGAAGAAGGCGCCTTGGGGCGTCAAGGCCGACCTAGCATATCCATGCGCTACGCAGAATGAGCTTTGTGGTGAAGATGCAAAGGAGTTAGTAGACAACGGCGTCAAAGCGGTAACCGAAGGTGCAAACATGCCGTGCACTCTTGAGGCAGTTGAAACCTTCCAGGAGGCGGGCGTACTCTACGCTCCAGGAAAGGCAAGTAACGCTGGAGGAGTCGCCACAAGTGGCTTGGAGATGGTTCAGAACAGCCAGCGCTATTTCTGGAGTTTTGAAGAGGTTGACAATAAACTGCGTGACATCATGCGCAACATTCACAGGAATTCCTACGAAACTGCTGAGCTCTTTGGTCAGCCTGGCAACTATGTCATGGGTGCCAATATAGCAGGTTTCCTGAAGGTTGCGGACGCAATGATAGCTCAGGGCATATATGCCTAAGTTATCTTTTTTCCCTTTTTCTTTTTTAGCGCATGCACGCACACTAAGAAAACTCTCTTGGTACACTTGGTCGTAGCTAGCAAAGAGCGCGCATTTTATAAGGGAGTCCAGATCAGAGGCTCTATACCAATTTGAGGTGAACCAAAGCATGAAAGCATATGTTCTGATAGCAGCGAAACGTGGGACAGCAAACAAATTAGCCGAAACTCTCAAAAAAATCAAAAATGTCAAGAGCGCTGAGTGTGTGTTTGGTCGATATGATGTGATCGCAATCGTAGAGAGTCCCGAAATGAAGACCATTAGCCGCGTCGTTCAACAGCTTCAGAAACAAGAACAGATTCTGCACACAGAGACTGCTTTCTCATACTACATAGAAGATAAGGGATATGGAACACCGGAATAGATATGGTCAAATGTGGGCTTAATGAGCGGCGAGCATATCTTCCAGTATCTTGAGGAGAGCGCAGGCTAAGTAAAAACGCGATAATATATGCCGAGAGTAGAAGAAGTCAAGTGTCCACGGGTTCATGAGCTGGGAAATATGGTCGTTCGGACTTCAGGGATTTAGATATTACTAGCTCTCAAGTTGTCGGAGTTGGGATAGTTGGGCACCGAGGCTAAGGTTTAATAAGGTTTACACAGAGATGGCGTATAGTGCGCGTTCATCCTTCATGTGAATCCCAACCAGATCGCTAGCAAGCTTATTCAGCTGAGCGCGCGCTAGCTAGCGTATTTTCAATAACTTCTTCTTTTAGCTAGAGCGACTGAAAATCAGATTCCAGTAGCTAGCTCTTTATCTCATGGTTTTTGCTTCATATGGTGCTGGCTAGTGCGAAATGATGCAAAAAAGGGGAATTGCTGGAGATTTCGCCATTAGGTCTCAAGTGCAAATCCCACCCCGCCTGCCATGATTTCCTTTAAAGTAGCTGTTCTTGTGGTGACTGCGCGGCGAATCTGAAGGCGCTTTGTCCGCTGTTCCTTGAACGTTTTGCTTATAAACAAGTCGCAGTCTTCCAAATATCAAGATGGGAAGCGGTGTTCATGAGTGAGGAAAAGTTGAAAACGGCTGGCGCAAGGCGAATGGAAGTGGCAACTCTGGCGGGAGGCTGTTTCTGGTGTACCGAGGCAGTTTTCAGTCAATTGAGAGGCGTGGAAAAGGTCGAACCTGGCTATTCTGGCGGCAAACTTGAAAACCCAACCTATGAGGAGGTCTCTACCGGAAGGACAGGGCATGCCGAAACTATCCAAATCACCTTTGATCCAGGCGTGATATCCTACAAGGAAATCTTGGAAATCTTCTTTTCAACACACAATCCGACGACGTTGAACCGTCAAGGTCCCGACGTCGGCACTCAATACCGCTCAGTAATATTCTACCATGATGATCAACAGAAGGCAACGGCTGAACAGGTGATAAAGGAACTCACCGAAGAAAGAATCTTCGACGCTCCAATAGTAACCCAGTTAGAACCCTTCAAAGTGTTCTATGAGGCTGAAGACTATCATAAAGACTACTTCAAACGTCACTCGGAACAGGCCTACTGCAGTCTGGTCATCGCGCCGAAACTGGCAAAGCTTAGGGAACACTACATGAGCAAATTGAAACTGAACATGTGACTTGGAAACTCAAACCGAAATGACGTATGCTACGTATTCACTCGTGCCAGACGCAGAGTGTTCAGGAGCAGAAGCATCGTTACGCCGTCGTCGCCCGAGGCAACGGTGAACCATAACGGAACAAACCCGAGCATCCCTAGGGTTCCGAGAAGGATCTTGATGACTAACGATGCTATTATGTTCTGTTTAGCGATATTCACGGTTTTTTCGCTGAGCTTGACCATGTAGGGAATCTGGGATAACTCGTTCTTGACCAACACTATATCCGCCGACTCCAGGGCAACGTCGACTTTGCTGCCTCCCATCGCGATTCCCACGTCGGAAGCAGCGAGAGCCGGGGCATCATTGACACCATCACCTACCATCGAAACAGTTCCGTACTCTGCCTTGATTTGACTGAGAATTCTGAGCTTGTCTTCAGGAAAGAGTTCAGAATGCACCTCATCCATCTTAAGCCTCTTTCCAACGTCATCCGCTATTTCCCGTTTGTCCCCCGTCAACATCACAGTGTGAATGCCCGACTTTTTCAAGTCTTTCACCGCTTCAGCCGCGTCCCCTCTAACTTCATCCATCACGCAGAAAGAGGCAACAGCGGTCTTGTCCATCGAAACGCAGACAGCAGTGTGCTTTTCGCTCTCATAGGTCTCGCTTATCTCTTCGCAGTTGCAATCGTGCTGTTTCATAAGCTCCATGTTGCCCACAGCAACGTGAACGCCCTCTACATAGCCCGTCATGCCCTTGCCTGGAACCTCTTCCACCTCCTCGACCCTGAGGTCACTGTAGTCCAGGTTGCGATCTTTAGCCTTCTTGACGATGGTCTGAGCGAGGGGATGGTTCGAGAACTGTTCTAATGCTGCTGCGTATCGCAGCGCTCGATGATCCGACTTTTCTACAGAATCAACATCGTTCACGGCCGGCGTGCCCAAAGTCAGCGTGCCGGTCTTGTCGAAGACGATGGCTCGGACTTTTGCCAGTTTTTCTATGCAGATTCCACCCTTAACCAGGACTCCTTTTCTGGCAGCAATAGTCACGGCAGCAAAGATAGTCGCCGGAACCGAGATAACGAAGGCGCTGGGACAAGAAACCACTAGGAGAATCAACGCCCTGTACAGCCACGTGCTGAATGCTCCACCGGTCAATCTTGGGATTCCGAATGCTGTGAAAGCTGCAAGGGCTATGACCATTGGAACGTAGAAGCGAGCGAACCTATCCACCAATTTTTCAATGTGCGCCTTTCTCTTTTTGGATTCAATTACAAGCTTCACGATTCTGGACACCAACGTGTCTTCGGCGCCCTTGTTGACGATTACCTTGAGGATTCTGCCCGAGTTCACGGTGCCCGCGTAGACGCAGTCTCCAGTTCTTTTTGGAATTGGAATGGATTCGCCGGTGACGAGCGACTGATCTACAGAGGAAGAGCCTTCAACCACAGTTCCGTCCATCGCGATTCTTTCGCCCGGCCTCACCATCATCATCATGCCCGGTCGGACCGCTTTTACGTCAACAGTTTTTTCAGAACCTTCAACGATTACTGAAGCCTTATCAGGCATGAACCGCGAAAGCCCTTCAACAGTTCTCGTCGCTCGATCCTGAATATACTCTTCAAAATACTCTGCCAACGAATAGAGAAAAAGCACGGTCGCCGCTTCGAAGAGAAAACCCAAATAAGCCGCGCCCAAAGCTGCGACGGACATGAGAAACTCTACTGAAAACTTTTTCTCTATGATGAGTTCCTTCAAGCCCAGAATGCCGACGTACACTCCTCCTGCGATGACCGAAACGTAGTAGATTGCGCTCGATACGGTTGCAGGCTCGTTCAGCAACGGTATGACAAAACCAAGGGGGATTCCTTTCAGCAGAAGATCGAATGAACCTGAAATGAGCATGGTCAAACCGAAGGCCAGGGCTAGAAGAATCCAGACTTTCTTTGTTTCGCGTTGCTCACGCTGTTCCAGTTCAGATATGTCTGGGCAGCTCATCGGTGACCATAATCAAAGACGCATTTTGTTATATTAAATTAGTGCTAACGTCTTTGGACGAAATATTAATAAGCTAATAGCAACGACAGGTTATGTTAATAACAGAGGGCGGTTTGAGTGACGGTAATAAGCATTACTCTTCCGAGCGAGCTTCTAACAAAATTCGACGAGTTCATGAAGACACGCGGCTACTACAGCCGGTCAGAAGCCTTTCGAGACGCGATCAGAAACATTATCGTCGAATCGGACATGGCCAAGACTGAGACGGGTGAAGTGGCGGCAACAATAATGATCACTTCCGACTATGCACGAAGAGACGTTGACTTAAGGATGAGCGAAGTCAGACACGAATTCGACGATGTCGTGGTGGAGAACGTGCACAGACACATCGACGACAAGTACTGCCTGGAAATCTTCATCGCTCAAGGAAAGAACCAGCGAATTCTCGATCTGATCGGAAGAGTGAGGGGAATGCGAGGCATTCAACAGGTGAAGGCCCTCTTCATGTCACTATAACAGTTGCAGCCTGCTGGAAATCACATTGTTCATTAGCGTTGCTGAAGAATTGCATCGACAATGACTTCTCAACTTTTCATGTGAGCCAGAGCTGTGTCCACAGCTTTGTCCTCATGCACGATCTCAACCAGTGCCTTAACCATGCCTAGAGGGTTGCGTGACTGCCAAACATTCCTTCCGAAAGCGACGCCACTCGCTCCGGCTTCAACGGCTCCTTTGGCCACCTTCAGAGCGTCCTTCTCCTTCCTCATTGTCGGGCCTCCGGCAACTACGATGGGAGTTAGGCATCCCGATACAACCTCCTTAAAAGACTCTACGGAGCCGGTGTAGAAAGTCTTTATCGTATCAGCTCCCATTGCAGATCCAACCCTTGCGGACAGTTTCACGAATTCAGCTAGTCGTTCCTTTCCGGAGAATTCGCCCATTGGCAGCATTTCTGCTATTAACGGCATACCGCATTCTTCGCACTCTGAGGCAACATGGCCGAGTGTTTTTAGGCTCTCCGTTTCGTACTTCGTCCCGATGTACGCCATCATAATGACGGCGTCTGCGCCGAGGCGAAGAGCACCGTCAATAGTGTAAGTAAGGACAGAACGAGGTGCAGGATTGGGATTTAACGAGGTTTGCCCCCCATCTATTCTCAAAATAACCCCTAACTTTCCAGCAATAATTTTACATCCTTTTAACAAGGTTCCGGGGGTAACGATAACCGCGTCGGCTCCTCCCTTCACAGCTACATCCAACACCTTCAGTGGATCTATCAATCCAGGCATTGGTCCGGCATAACCTTCATGATCTAATGCTATAATCACTGCCCTATTTTTCGATGAATCTAGAATCCGACCCAATCGTAATGTCTTTCCTGAAATCATTCGTAACCCACTGGAAATTTCCTGGGATTTCATATAAGCTTTGCTTCGTTCACATTGTTTTCTAACGACAAGCCAAGGCTTACGAGGTTTTTTCCGAGAACTCAAACAACCTCACAAAAGAAAATATCGAATTCGTTGCGATGGCCAAAAGGCTTAACAGTGTTTGGGTGCGTAACTCGCTACTACCTTAGATGGAGCGAGTTAAAACTTGTGCATAAGGAACTTTGATGTTAGTGAGTGGAGTGGAAGAGATAAATGGAAAGTGCGTGCTTGGGAGTGGAGGATTGCTAATAAGCCTGTAATTAACAAAAGTCCTCTAACCACAGAATGCTCTCCTCAACAGGAAAATTCAAAAAGCTAAACCATGACAGATTAGCTCACAGTATCCAAGAGAAAAAAATCGCTATAGACTCATTTCAAGTGGAAAAGCCTTCCGAGTTAACAACTTCTTTAAGATCCTGCAAGTTTACAGAACCTCCAACTCCAAAATTGTCCCAAGACAAAAGACAGGAATTTTGTCTTTACACCAATTTCGGGGCGGCAACGCGTTGTCGTATCCGTTGGATTATCGCGCATCTTTTCCTAAAATGGTAAAAATAATTCACAGTAGCCCATTTTTCGGAACATTGCCCACGTAACATGGAAATTTACCGTTACACATTACAAAGCAACATTACAATAGACGTAAAGAAAAAAAGGGAGTGGGCACCGTTCACCATCAAAATATTGCAGCCCCAACACACTGTTAAACCTAAACTCCCAAAGTTTGGTGCGGTCGCCGGGATTTGGACCCGGGTCGTCGGCGTGGGAGGCCGATGTCCTAGCCAGGCTAGACTACGACCGCACAATGCCGTGGAGGTTTATGAGGCGGGAAATGGTTCGAACTTTTATTTAGCTTTCTCTGATGTGAGCTTGTTGAGGACTGAGTTGGCAAGTTGGGTCAGAATCGGTTCTCTCTTTTCCGGAGGTTCTTTTGGCTGTGAGTACATTCGTTTTGAGAAGTAAACTGTGGCTACTATGAGGATTGCTGTGCCGGCCGCGAAGATGTACATTAGGCTGTGCACGTTCTGCTGGTCTTGATTTTCGTCGTACAGGTGCTGTTGATAGGAAGCATTCAACTCTTCGGTGGTTTGTTGAAGCTGACTGTAGTTTCCCAACAGATTGGCGTAGCTGCTGATTAGTTCGCCGTAGGTGCTGTTCAGTTGTGCAATGTAGTTGCTGGAGAGTTGAAGTTGAGCAGTTTCGTTGCTGAGCGTGCCGAATTGTGTTGTGTAGTTGCTGAGTAGTTCATAATACGTTGCGTTCAGGTTGAGATATTGCGTTAAGAGCTGATTATAAAGATTCATGGTTTCGGACGAGATTATTAGGATAGTCTGGTTTCTTGAGGTGTATGTGAGATATAGCGTGTTGGCTGCAGTGTTTTGTGTGTTGTTCAGCCAGGTCGGATTGGTTTCTTTGTCGCCGACTAGTACGACAACGGAGGTGCTCATTAAGGCCTTTGGGATGGCTATTCGCGAAAAACCATCGGTGCCTTCTACGCTCGTGACGTTGAACTGTATTATTTCGTTCCCTGTTTCTGTTCCAACTTCGAACGCAAAGTCGGAGATTGTGGAATTGCTGATGATTGAAACTTGGTAGGGTTCACCTGTATAGGTTGCAGTGTAGCTCAAGAATTCTCCCATTAGTGGATGATTGTCTCGGTTGCCTGGAGCTACGGTATAGCTCTCGATGCCTGTTCCGTCTCCACGATCCTGCCCTGCATAGTTGCTCCAGTAGTTGCCTTGGACGCCGTTGTCAAAATTGCTGATCGAATTGCCGCGAACCTGAAATTCGTCTAAAAAGTTGTTGTCGTAAAAGGTGTTGTAAAAGCAATACGAATCCATAGTCTCCCCCAAAGGATAATTGTAGGCAAAGGTGTTGCCTGAAAATGTGTTGCCGCTTGCTGTATACATGTAGATTCCTCCGTTGTTGTTTGAAATGACGTTTCCATAGAGCAGGTTGTCGCTTGAGGCTATGAGAGTAATAGCTCCTTCATATGGTGATGTATTGTTCGTTATAATGTTGTCTGCGATTATGTTGTTATGGGAGGATTGGACGTTGATTCCTTGTTGAGAATCCTCTATAATGTCATTGCTTATCGTGCACCCTCCGAAAAGGAATAGGGCTACTCCGCTGGTGGGGTTCAGGCCGGGTGCGCATTCGATCGTGAAGCCTTGGATGGTGACGTTGTTGGCCTCTATGTTGACTATGAACTGGGTGTTGTTTTGTGTTCCGTTAATAAAACAATTGTTTGCGTCCTCGCCGATTAGGGAAACGGTTTGGTTGACCTCTAGGTTTTCGTTGTAGATTCCTGGGCTCACAAAGATGGTTTCTCCAGCCGTGGCGTTGTTGATGGCTGCCTGAATCGACTGAGACGGGCCCACTGTTACGCTCGTCGAGTCTGCCTTTGCAGACAATTCGAGTCTGGAAGGTACTGCCAGGATTAAGCAGAAGACGATGCAAAGAATTGAAACGGTTTTTTTCGGTCTGAACGATTTTTTTCTTTCGTGCATACGATTTCACCTTGACTTCAGTAGAGTGTGCAGGTCGAGTCTTGACAGCATCTTTCCTAGGCCCACAGAACCTGCTATTGCGATTGAGAAAGCAGATACAAGGACTGCGGCATTGATAGCGGGTTGCAGAACCTCCCAAACAATGGCTGCGTAAGAGGCGACGATTGCCAGTGTGAGAGTGAACGTGTAGGCCTTGTACTTGGAGCTGCCGAGTTTGCTTGATCCTTCTTGAAGTTGGCTCAGCGTCCTGTTGAGCAGGTTTTGTGCCTGTTTTATCTGTTCATCTGTTGCCAAAACCGTCATGTTCTTGTCGATGTCTTGGAATTTGAAGCTTGAGAGAGCGTACTTCTGGAGCTCCCAGGGTTTCTTTTTCGGCAGGATTTTGACTATGCCGTTTTTCTCCATTTTCTTCAGTATTGTTTGGATTTTCCGTACAAGCTGAACGTCGGCTGTTTTCTCTTCTCCATACAACCTCTTTATGATGTCTTTGACGTCTGGGAAAGATAGTTCCAGCTGAAAGGATGCTATTGCCTTGGCGAGACCGAACTGATGTTCGCCCTCGCGTAAGCGTATGCTGCTCAATTTATAATCCGTTTTGAGGGCTTCTTGCAGGAATTCTGCCTCGTCGGGCGTCAGTTTGGGGTCTGACACGCTTGTCGCCTATTCAATACTTTCTGTTGAAGCAATATAATAAAGGCTTCGTGGTCTGAGTATGTATTTTCAATAGTTCCAGGCTTTGCAGGGTTCGTTGTCAATTCATTCAACGGAAACAACTGCTAAAGTTGTCAATGAGCCTATGTATATTGCGGGGTGCGGGGTATGGCGAATCGTGTGAGAACGGTGGATATGTTGTTCCTGCCGTCGAGCAGAAAGTACAATTTGAGCAGTTTGCAGCCCTTGCACAAGAAGTACCGGAGTCATTTTGAAATCATCGGTTTGGTGCTTGAGGCCGTGAAGGCTGAGAGCGCCACTCCCTTCTCCATCATGAAACACGCGAGCGTCAACTTTATGCAGCTAAAGAAATACTTGAAGTCTCTGACGGAGATTGGGTTTCTTGAGGTTGAAATCAGGAGGAGCACTATTTTCTACAGGGCCAGCAAGGAAGGTCTTGAATTTCTAAGACAGTATTATACGCTGGTTGACATGCTGTTGAATGCGAGAGTCTAAGATAGCAGGGAAGATGGGCGGAGCGCGTCCCTGACCATTAGTCGTCTTCAGGACCATGTTCGAGGGCTGCCTGGTCTTGAATGATTGGGAGATGCTGTGGCTGTCGTGTTCGGCCCCTCCCTTTTTTTTCTTTACATCAGATGTAATGTTGCAATGTAATGGACACACGTGTGTTTCCATGTTGCGTTTCGATCCACCCCGGCTCTGCGGTTGTGAGGTTAATTGTAATGTTGCTTTGTAATGTTGCTTTGTAAATCTCTATGTTAGCGGTTCCAGTCAAGAAACGTGCGTGTTCGACAGTGGGTTCGTTAGGCAGAGGGCGGGTTCTTTGGGGCAGGTTGGAGGGTGTTTTTGCTCTGTTGAAGGTTGGGTGTGGGGATATGAATGGCAAGGGGTGCGCTTGGGTGACTTTCTGGAAGCTCTTCCTGTCATGGCGCGTGGTTGTCGGCAAACTTATTAGTTGAATTAGCCTATGATTCAGTTAGGTATGCGGTTTGGGAATTTTGTCTGTTATTGAAGAATTTCTGAAGCGAAGTGATGATTTTTTAAAGAATTTGATTGAGGAGAAGGGTCTGACCGATTATTTTGTTGATTCTAATTTGGCAATCTTGGCGCTGTCGGCTGTTTATGGGGCGACTATGGGAACTTGGGCTGGTGGGTTGTCGATTCTTTTCAGCGCGGTGAAAGTTCCGATACTTTTGCTCATTTCTCTTTATTTGACTATTCCGAGTTATTATGTGCTCTATTCGCTTCTCGGTGGGAAGCGAACTCTGCGTCAGACTACTATGCTCTTGTTGTTCAGTTTCACAGTGATGGCGACGGTTCTGATTGCGCTTGTTCCTATAAATCTGTTCTTTGTGATTACGACCACGAGGTCTTCTAATACGTATGCGTTTATGGTTCTTCTGAACATTGCTATCTTTACTCTGGCTGGTTTCTTTGGGCTCACCAATTTTATTAAGGGCGCCAGAGTGCTGTATCAAGAGCCTTCGGAGAACTGGAAGCCCGCGTTCCTGCTTGGAAGCTTGATCCTTATGATTGTTGGAACCCAGTTGGCATGGGTCTTGAGGCCGTACTTTGATTACTATCCATGGTTCATACGGCCACTGGAGGGTAACTTCTACACCGCAATGGCACAGCTAACTTCACACTACATAGGCTCGGGCGGAGTTTATCTGGTCGCTTCCGTGCTCATCATCATCATTGTTTTGCTGTTCTCCTTTGTCCTCGGACCAGTTGGAAACGAGTTGCCCCCGCGCCCGCCAGAAAAGAGTGAAGAACCGTCTAAACAGACTATGGGACGCGAAGAAGCCGACTTGGCTAAGTAGTAAACCTGTCAAGGTCTTAGCGCGCGTGAGAGACTGTGTTTGGCGGAACGCGTTCGGCCCCTCCCTTTTTTTTCTTTACGTCTGACGTAATGTTGCGGCGTAATGTGTAAGCGTAAATTTCCATGTATCATGGCGAGGAGTTGGGGATGTGTTTTGGTTTTGTGAGGGGTCGGGTTTATCGGAGGGTTTTTTCGATCCATGCCTTTATCGTCAGTTCTGTGTCTGTTGGGTAAGGGTAGCCTAGCTTCTGTGCGGTTTCGTTTGCCATTCGGGTGAACAGTGTTATGGATGCGTTCAGCGCTTTTCGGGTGTCTTCTTTGTCGTAGTGTGCGAATGATTTTCTGAGTTCATCGGTCACTCTGGGTTGGGCCCATTCTTCGAGGAAGCGTCCGCGCGCACCTAGTCCCTAGTTTTCCCTCGGGTCGGGAAAAGAGCAGACTATCGTGCAGCTCTGGCGCAGGTTGCACAGATAACAGCAGCAATCCTTGAATTCGTTGCGGCATTTTTCTGTCCTAAGAGCGCGTGCGTGCGCCCATAAGTCGAACGCCCATAGCTTGTTCCTCTTCATGGCGCCACACTTTTCGTCTCTGTCAAAACATCCACAATAAGAGTTGGATTGCTCGCTCAAAGCTTTCTGGGTATCCGGTTCCGAAGCGCCGCGCCTCAAGTTAACGTTCGCGGTGACAGCAGGCGTATTCACGCTTGTCAAGCCTGAACTGACTGGAGATTGTTTGACGATTTCAGCGTGACTTTTTAAATAAAGTGCCGTACAGATCGCCAACAGGGTTGCGCTTGCCAGCCCTAGGATAACGTATGGATACTGCACGGGTGGCAGTGATTGTTGCAGGGCACCTCTTGCCGTTGACGCGACCATAACAATGAGAAGAGCGGCTCCAGCGCAGGCGAGAATGAACTTTGAGAAAAAGTTGGATTGCTCGCTCAAAGCTTTCTGGGTATCCGGTTCCGAAGCGCCGCGCCCCAAGAGTTCCTGCCTCGTGGTTTTTATTTGAGAAACGAAAGAGAAGAAGACTCTCGTGGTGACGAGCACTAGGCCTGCGGCAAGGACTAGCGTGAAAGGAAGGTTTGGGGCTAACGCTTCAAAGTTAAAGGGTAGACCGAGTATTTTGAACCAGTCTACGTTTGAAAACCAGAGGATTGAAGGTAAAAGAAGAACCCAGAGGAAATCGTAGGTTCCTGAACTGGCCTTTTCGTTCCCGAACATGATTAGAATCAAAAGGCCGGCGAAGAGTAGGACGAGAATTGGCGCTTGATAGCTATTGATGTTTGGAAGGGCAAAGTCCAAGTCTTTCAGTATCGTGCTGTACAATTGGTTGTGCATGAACACTTCAAGCACCAGAGATAGAGCCGCGACGGCTGCTGCCAGTTGCGTCAACCATGTTGCGGCAGGTGATGTGGCCTTCATCTTCTCTTGACTCCCAACATCATCAGGCTTGCGAGAGATTGGCTCTTGGGATCCCAAGACGTTACGAAGACGCCAGCATGCCTCAGGGCTCTTATCGTCGCCTGATTCCTCAAGTCCAGCATGACTGCACCCGCATTTTCAAAGTAGTCCTTTGCGGCGATACTGTAGCCGTTGACGTGGAGGACGAGTACCTGCGGCTCTTTGCCTATGGTCTTGGAATATTTTTTGAGCTCAGTAACACCGTCCAACAGTTCCGCCAGGTTATCTTTCCTGACGTTTGCGATGATTATCGAGAAGGGGTTAGTTCCCACCAAGTGGCCACGACACTTCTTCACGGCTTTTACAAGGGGCTCTCTAGTTGTTGAAACATCCAGTCCCAATGTTGTTTTGTATAACTTGTATTCTTGTCTTCTGCCAGTGTCGGGAAAGAGACACTTGCCCCCGTCGTTGTACACGTACAGGCCTATGTGGCAATTTCGGGCCAGATAGAACTGGGACAGGCCTAGAACGGCTTGCAAAGCGTACTCAAAGATGTTTTCGACGTTTGTCCCTATGGCCATGGACGCTGAGCCGTCAAGAAACACCCAGACAATCTTCTTGCCTTCACGTTCAAACTCGTTTACGAGGGGCATGTTGCGAATAGGATTAGCTGACCTTGCCGTGGCCTTCCAATTTATGTGTCTGTAGGAGTCTCCAGAAGTGTACTCGCGAATTTCCTTGAAGTCCGTCGTCATCATGCCCATCTTGGACGTGGAACCAAGCGGCATGGGAATCCTTGAAACCACCCTCGGGTCTCTGAGTCTTCTTATGCTCAACGGCTTTTGCCTCACAATCAGTTCGGTGCTGTCTTCGCTGAGGCTTACCTGTGTCTGTTTGAAGCTTGAGATGTGGCGGCACTCACATTTTGCGGGTCCAATGGTGTAAACGCCCCTTTTCGTGCACTTTACCTTGTAATGTAGTTCCTCAGAGAGTTTTCCGAAGCCTTTCCAGAAGACTCTGAAGTTGTTTCCCTCGACGAGTTCGAAGTGTTCAGGGAGGGTGTCTGCGACGGTTATGATTCCGAAGCCTTTGGTCGCTGTGATTTTCACTGACATGTCGATTGTGCTGTTAACCCACGCTGAAAGCTTGTTCACTTTACGCTCAAGCCTTACGTTGCCTGGTGTGTCAAAGGCAAGCGCAAAAACGGTGACGAGCAGGGGCACAATCGAAAGGTACAGCAGAATGACGTTTCCAAAAAGGATGGCCGCGAGCAAAAGAGTGAAGAAGATGCTGGTGGTCTTAAGAATGAGGGATGTGAGCAATCTCCTTTACCGCCGCATAAAGTTCTTCGGAGCTTCGATTTCAGAGAGAGCCTCTTCAATGATGCTTTCCGCAGACACGTTACTGTCAAACGCATACTCCATTTTTATTATGATTCTATGGCACAGAGCTTCCTTCGCAAAAATCTTCACGTCGTCCGGCGTCACAAAGTCTCTGCCCGCCAAGGCAGCGCTGGCTCTTGAAAGCTTCAGCAGTGCCAACCCGCCTCTTGGGCTTGAACCGACCTCAACGGCCGGATGTTCCCTTGTGCTTCTGACAATCTTGCTTACGTACTCAAGAACCTGATCGTCAATGTAAATCTCGTTTTCCACATGGTTCTGCATTTCAACGAAGTCACGCGGCTTAATCGCAGGTTCAATGCTGTCAACCGGGTCATCAGCCTTCCATTTGATCCTTCTCTTCAGAATCTCACATTCCAGCTCAAGCGTTTTCACGTAGCCCGTGGACAGTTTCAACAGGAACCGGTCAACCTGTGCTTCTGGAAGCGGGAAAGTTCCCTCCATCTCAATGGGGTTCTGCGTTGCAATCACAAAGAACGGTGTCCCCAGTTTCTGTGTAGATCCTTCAATCGTGACCTGCCTTTCTTCCATAGCCTCCAGCAAAGCCGACTGCGTCTTCGGAGGAGACCTGTTAATTTCGTCAGCCAGAAGTATGTTCGTAAAAATGGGGCCTTTCTCAAGAACAAACTCCGAGCTGGCCCCTTTCCATACACGGGTGCCAACTATGTCCGCAGGCATGAGATCGGGTGTGAACTGAATCCGCTTCCATTCGCAGCCTGTGATTTTGGCAAAGATTTTCGCGAGCAAGGTCTTGCCCAACCCAGGATAATCCTCGAAAAGGACATGGCCGTTGGCCAAGGCGGCGCAGAGCTGCTTTCGCAACGTCATCTGATCACCGACAAAAACGCCCCCAACAGCGTTCAACACCGTATTTGATAATTCCTGAAACTTCTCCGTGTTCATGCAGAATCCTCCATCCTTTGCAAATCCGACCAGCGAGCGGGTGAAAGGTGAAGACGCAGAACGTTTGTGGTATCCATCAAAGTCTGACGTAAAGCCTCTTTTCGGCGAGTCTTGTTTTCTCTTTCACAGCTTTCCAGTTTTGAAAAAAGGGCCAGTCTTGACCTTGGAATGTCTCGGTAGTTGATAATTCCGCGGATAGCGGCCAGCGTTTCCGAAGCCGAGGCTCGATTCTCAAGCAGTGTTGAGACTAGATAGACAAGAACGTCGTCCTTGCTTCCTTCCTCCACAAACTTCCTGACGATTCTGGAGGCATCTTCCACCTTGCCTTTATTTTGTTCGATTTTCTGAACAAGCCTCGTCCACTTTCCCAAGTCCAGGTCTTGAGCCAAGGACTTCGCAACGTATGATCTGGCATTTCTGTAAATCGCAAAGGAAGCCGCAAAAACAGCTCCCCATTCGAAGGGAAGCAGATCGATTGAATAAGAAGCTGCAAGAATCGGCCGCACGTCGAAGGAGTAGAGAAATAAGAACACCGCCAACACAAGTATCGCTGTCAAAGTGGACAGCTTGCTCAATTCCTTGCCGATGTAAGACAGGTAAGGGTTTTCTGAACCTGAAAGAAAACCTATGAGACACAGTGCAGAAGCAGTTGCAAAACTGCAGAGGACCACGATATCAAAGGACGGGGGAAAATTGACGGCTGCTTGCTGCGAAATGAGAGTTATCATCTGACTCGAGATGTAACCCATTATGATAAGCGCAACGCTCAATGACAGAACCCTCAGAACAGTGACGTGATAAGACTCGAACACTGCGCGAGAAATGTAGGCGACGACGACCGCGACAACGGCGGCCAAAAGCCAGAAGCCTATTAGCTGAACGTCCATTGGAGAAGGAAAAGCCATCACAACCATTGAGAGAAACAACCCGACAGCAAAACCCAATGCCCCCCTCAAAACAGCCATCCAAAGTTCACCTCTTACGAGCACATCGGCCAACGCGACTAGGTATACCATTGTTGAAACAACTACCAGGGGCGAAATCGTGAAAGACACGTTGACTCCAAGCACTTGCGTTAGCACATTGCTGTGGCTTGAGACGAATGCAAGGATGAGGATCAGGACGACAAAGATTACGGTGCGGAGGGCCAAAGCTGTGGCTATTCGTTTGTCCATTTTGTTAACCTTCAAGCTTTTTCAGAGCGATGTAAATCCGCTCATATTCTCGTCTGGCGACTGGATGGAGGCTGTAGTCTGCAACCTCGAAGATTGAGACAGCGGTCTCCAAAGGTTCCTGTTTAGACGCCTCCATCTGGCTGGCAAGCGTGTATTGCAACTCCCTTGGAGTCATCTCATCCTCTACTCCTTGAAATCTGGTCTTTGCCGACTTGAAGAAGGAGTTGAACAGATCGACTATTTCTTCCCTGTAATCCACTATTTTGACTTCAGCCTCAGAGACGACTTCTTCCAAATCATCGCTTCCGATGAATTTAGCCTTCAACTTGTGTACGCCCTTAACGTCAAAAACACAGCTGGAAAGGAATGTGCTCCCTGAAGCATTGAAAGAAACTTCACGTTCATCGTCGATTCGGAGCGAAAAATCTTCAGGAGAAACTGGTTTGTCATAACCTTCGAGGTTAAGCTCGATTGTCAGAGTTTCTTTGACTCCCCACACGATTGGGAAAGGGTTTGAAATCTGCGGGAACTTGATACGCAGTTGGGCTTTCATTTTTGACGGAAGAGCGGGCACCACTACAGGGGGAACTTCTGTGATGACAGGAGCGCTTTGTTCAACGTTGCCGCGGGAAGCCTTTTTCTTTTTCAAAATGACGGCTGAAACGACGGTCAACGATGCTGGCACGCTTACCCCAAAGACGATGAGCAGCAGATTGAATGGACTTGACGCTGAGTAGACTTTCACGCTGCCGTAATAGATGGAGGGCAGATAAGTCGCGTTGCCTGGGAAACTCACGGTGTAAGTCAAATTGCTCAACGTGCCAGAGGGAATCACTATGCCCATGTACGTAGTGTTGCCGTCGCTCCCAGTGACCCTCGTCAAAATAGAGCTGTCGTGCTTGTTGAAGACGCATTCCAGCTTGATGGGCATGCTTTCCATCGGCTGTTCTTGATCGTCCTTCAGAGAAACTGTGATGTTGAGGGTGTCGGCTGGCTTCAGGGTCCGCGCGGCGTTACACGTGAGCGAGGTTCTGGCCACAATTGTCACGTTCTGTCTTGCAACTACGTCCGGATAGTTTTCCGCATCGTATTCGATTACAATCGGTCCGAGGGATTGGTTTCCGAAGAAAGAGGAGCTCCAAACAGGAAAAGTGAAATTGAAGTAGCCTTGACTGTCAGTTGGCGCATTCTGTACGATTGCTTCATCACCTGCCAACACGGTCATGGGCTCATTATTAACAGGAAGGTCCCCAGCAAAAACACGTCCGGTTAGAGACACGCCCTCATTCCTGATCAGAGTTGTGTTTGTCGTTGGCAAGATTGTTATTCCGAAAACAGTCAAGGCTCCAGACGCCGAACTACTTAGGTAGTTTTCTGAACCATTGAAATAGGCCTCTATCGTGTAGTTGCCAGGATTCCGAAGGGTCAAATTCAAACTGAAGGTTCCGAGACTGTCTGTAACCAGAGAATCGGAAGCAAGTGGCACTCCTCCTGTCACGGTTAAGAGGAGCGTTTCATCTGTTACGGACTGGTTGGACAGTTTTTCTTCGAGTGCGCCACCGACCGTGAATGTTCTGCCCATAATCACTTCGCTCGAGAATAATAAAGAGACGCTGGTCTCAGCCATTATCCTGATTTCGGGATCGCTCCATGAATCCGCATACTGAAGGTCACCCAGAGTGTTAGCAACAACTTGGTATTCGCCAACTTGAACGTTTACATCGACGTAACAGCTTATGTTGAAATACCCCCCGTTGGCAGTCTTGCCTTGTCCGCAGATTGTTCCGATTTCATTTTTGGTCTTTGTCAGATAAATCATAACATCCAGGTTGTCCAAACCGGTTCCGTTGACGTCAACAACGCGTCCTTCGACCGTGAAGTTTGAGCCCTTGATTCCGACGTTGCTGCAGTATGTTATCGTTGTCAGCGTAGGAATTTGGTTCGCGGATACGGCGTCGAAGAATACGGATGACGACCCAACGATCCCAACAGTGTTTCTGAATGAAACCTGAAGAGAAACGTTACCTGTCACATCGGTCACGTTTGCGAAAGAAAACGTGCCGGAAGAAGCGTTCCAATCATCCAGCAGGAATCTCGAATCATTTATGAAAGGCTCCAAGTCGTCCATGTTGGCTCCCACTATGTTGCCGTCCACAGAGATTGAGGAACTTGCAACAATAGTTCCGTTGACGGGATACTCGATGTCGACCGTTGGGGCAGCATTGTCAACTGTGAACGTGACGGCAGCGGCGGCGCTGTCGCCTGACCCATCGGCGGCGCTTACCATCACTGAATACGTACCGTCTGCAATGAAACTGCTATTGCTGAACGAGAAGACACCATCAGTGCTATTCAATGAGGCAAGGTTGAAGCTTGTGTTGTTTGTAGAAAGTTCGATATCTTTGCCGAAGCCCGAAGCCTGTCCTGCGACACTGATTTTTTGGCCAGAAACAGTTGAGTTCTGGGTCGGGTAGGTTATACTTATGTAGGGTCCCACTTTTGAGCCAGTGGCCTCAAAGGTTATCCATCCCAGGTCTTTGAACAGAACCTCGGCGTAGGCATGTCTTTGTGCAGAATAGACTGTCTGATAATTACTCGAAGGGTCTATTAGAAACCCACCGCAGAGTCTTGCTGGAATTCCTATCGATCTTGCCAGCAGCACGAAGGCCGAGTTAAAATGGGTGCACACGCCCTGTTTACTGTTGAAGAGAAACCAAATCACAGGGTCTACACCTGAGGGAGCAGGCGTGTAGTCGAGATTGTAGTAATAGTTTTCTTTCAGAAAATCCTCGATTGCGGTAGCTTGGTCAAATGGAGAAGTTAAGCTTTGGGTGATGTTCAAAGCGAGCGGTCTGAGCATCTGAAGGATGTCCGGTGGGACTTCTAGATAGCTGTTGTCCGGCACGGTTTGCGCTTCGCTCAGCGTTGTTTCATCAAACTGGTAAGAAGTGTAGGATAAATTGTAGGAATTTGTGAAGGTGTTGTCTGAGAGGAAAATCTGTTGGTTCGTGAAATATTGAAGAGACGAATTGAGAGAAATCCAGTTTGTTTCCTTGGTTGAAGGTATGTACCCGCCGAAAGCGGATGAAGGTTGAATCTGAAAGGTCACCTCACTGGCCGAAGAATAGTCCGTTACGTTGTAAGTGATCTGGCCGCCCGTGTATTGCACTGATGAAGCATTTTCAAGAGGCAGCCAATTGCCGTCTTCGTATGTTTCACCGACGAGGTTTCTCAGATATGAGGTCTGAGTGACGCCTTTTATGGAGAACAATGGAGGAGAAGAGCCGCCGCCCGAACCTGCTTGGCCGTCGACGCCTATCTCGTTTGAGTATGATATGTTGCTGGTTGAGTTAAGCTCTTTCGTCGTGCCGCTGGGAATGTAGAAAGCCAGAAAGCTAAAAACAACCGAGAGCAGGATAATGGACAAAAGGACGGCAGCAAGTAAAAATATGATTTTGAGCCTTTTCCCCAAGAGCCCCACCCTCACAAACCATGTTCCCGCGGGAAAATTTAATCCTTCCGCTCGAATGAACCATCAAAAGTGATGTTACGCCACCAGCCATCCGTTTATGACAGAAGACGCTCAGTCCTGCAAGTCTGCGTGCGCTGCGTGTAAATTTATATGGCGTCGACGCCTATACCTCGAAGAGGGGAAATGAAGACGCTCGGGTCAGAAATTGATGAGGCGAATAGGAAGGCTGTCGATAGTATCATTTCTGCTGAGGCCGTGCTGGTGGACATTATGCCAGCGAGAAAGGCGATTCCGGGCTTCAAGGACAATCTGATCACTCATGCTGGACCGCCGATCTCGTGGGATAGGATGGTCACTGTTCAGAAGATTGCGGTGGTTAACGCGATAAGATCGGAGGGACTTGCGGACACTCCTGAAGCGGCAGACAGGCTGGTCAGTAGGCAGGAGGTGTTGGTGAAGTCTAACCACGAGTACGGTAACGTGAGCGGTATGTGCGGTGTCACTTCGGCCTCGAGCCCTGTCTTGGTTTTCAAGGACAACGTTCACGGTAATACTTCCACTGACTGGATGCAGACCGATATGACCTCGTTCGGGGACAGTTATGAGAGGGGCATGAAGGAGGTCGAGTTCGTGAGGGAAACTCTGGCGCCGGTGATGGCGGCTACCATCAGGCATGCCGGGGGATTCAATGTGAAGGAGCTCTTGTCCAAGGGATTGCAAATGGGGGACGAGCTTCACGGGTCGTTCGACGCTACGCGGGGAGTGTTCATGAACTGGATTCTTCCTCACATCGTGAGAACAGGCTTCCCGAATGAGACGCTCGGGAAGGTCGGAGACTATTTCATGGGGAACGGAGGTCGATGGTACTGCGGCAACCTCATGATGGGCGGTTGCAAGGTGATGATGGATGCTGCCAAGGGGATAAAGTACAGCACAGTCGTGACGGCGATGGCGAGAAACGGCGTTGAGTTCGGCATCAAGGTGAGCGGCTTGGGCGACACATGGTTTACGGGTCCTGCAGGAGACGTTAAGGGTTTTCTGTTTCCGGGCTTCACGGCCGCCGACGGCGCCCCAGACATAGGTGACAGTGCCATTTCAGAGTCGAGGGGTCTCGGCGGAACGGCGCTTCCAGCGTCTCCGTCCCAGGCGAGGCTCTTTGGGGGCGGACTCGAAGAGGCGGTGCAGCACACGAGGGCTATGCGGAAGGTCTCGATCTTGGAAGACCCGCTTTTCCGGATTCCGTACATGGACTTCGTGGGCGTGCCGGTCGGTATCGATATCCGAAAGGTCGTGGAGATGAACACCGTGCCGAGGATAGATACAGGAATCGCGCACAAAGACGGCGGCCACGGCATCATAGGCACGGGCATCGCTGATGCTCCGATAGAAGCCTTCAAGAAAGCAATCACGGCTTTTGCGGCTGACTACGCCTAACCAGACGGGCAGATAGGGCGTGTTATGGTGCAAGTATCGCTGGGGAAGTACCTCTCCTATCTGCTCGCGGTTGCTGCGTCTCTGACGCTTTTCTCCGTTATCCTATTGGTTTTCGGATACAACCCCATCACGAGCATGGAGGGTCTCGTTTCGGGGTCGTTTGGCACAGTCTTCCTCACTTCCGAGACGTTCTTTCTGATGGGGCCCCTCTTGCTCGCTGCTCTAGCATTCCTTGTGGCGTTCAGGGCTAGATTCTACAACATCGGTGTGGAAGGCCAGCTCTATATCGGCGCCCTGTTCGGATATTTGGCGGCTGCCCAGCTCGGTGGCTTCCCCAGCATTGTAGCAGTTCCTCTGGTCCTTCTAGCCGCGGCAGCTGGAGGAACACTCTGGCTCGCGCTTCCACTCTTCATGAGAATCAAGCTTCGGGTGAACGAAATATTCCCGACACTCGTCATGAATTTCATCGCCATGGACATAGTGAACTGGGTCACTGCAGGACCGCTTAAGAACCCGCTCTCGGGGAACCTTCAGACCCCGGCGTTGCCGCAATCGACTTGGCTCCCTGTCCTTATAGGCGGCACAGAACTCAACGCGGGGGTCATAATCGCTGCGGTAGCAGCCTTCGCAGTATACTTTGTTCTCTACAAGACGGTTCTGGGATATGAAATCAGGGCGTCCGGAGCCAGTCCGCGAGCAGCTCAGAGTGGAGGTATCGATATCTCAAGGAGCATACTCGCGGTGGGCCTGATGAGCGGGGTGCTGGCGGGGCTGGCCGGGATCACCGTCGTTGCGGGTGTTGATCACGTGCTTGCGCAGAATTTTTCGTCTGGGTACGGCTATCAGGGGATCGCTGTGGCAGCACTAGGGTCATTCCATCCGTTCGGTATACTCATCGCCTCCGTGCTGTACGCCGCTTTGACAATTGGCGGCGAGAGCTTGCAGCGCAGCGCCGCGGCGATACCAATTGAGCTCATTTACGCCTTGCAGGCGATAATAGTATTGTCTGTCCTAATCGTTCAAAAGTGGATAGGCGATAGGACGAGCAGGAGGCGCTGAAGGGGGATGGTTGACTATGGGAATCTCGTCATATCGATCCTGGCCGCCAGCCTGCCACTGACGATGCCCATACTCTACGCTTCAATCGGCGAAGTCTTCGCCGAGAGGTCGGGCGTGCTCAACATGGGCGTCGAGGGCGTGATGAGCCTGTCAGCGTTCGTCTCCCTGTGGATTACCTTCTCAACGGGCTCCTATCTCTATGGGCTGTCTGCTGGAATTGCGGTCGGGATTGTCATGGGCGTGCTGCACTCATTCATAACCGTCAGGATGGGAGTCAATCAACTAATTACGGGGCTTATGATGTATTTTTTAGCGCTTTCCATGGGTGATTTCGGTTATGTAATAGCGACAAAGACTTCGTACTTGTACGTCCGCCCTGTATCACCGGTGCAAATCCCAATCCTGAGTAATCTGCCTGCGGTCGGGCCCATCTTATTCAGCCAGAACGTCTTGGTCTATGCTTCATTCGCCGTTGCAATAGTCGCCGGTCTTATTCTGTACAAAACAACCTGGGGCTTGAAGATCAGGGCCGTAGGTGAGAACCCTGAAGCTTCCGATTCGGCAGGAATCAACGTAAACTTGGTGAGGCATCTGTGCGTAATCCTGGGATCCGCACTTGCCGGCCTCGGTGGGGCATCCCTTGTGCTTGGTTACCTCGGTATATACGCCACCGGAGACACGCTCGTAGCCGGGAGAGGATGGATTGCCATCGTCGTCGTGATCTTTGCAAGATGGAGCCCGAACAAGGCGATCGCAGGAGCCTGGCTGTTTGGACTCGGATACTCGATAGCCGCGATATTCATTGGCTCCAGCCTATTCTCTAGCCTTGGAACAGCGTCAGGATACTTCCTACTGGCGATACCATACATCTTCGCCATCATCTTTATACTGGTCTTTCACAGAGGAATCAAATCCCCTTCGTCCCTTACGGTCCCTTACAAGCGCAAGTAGCCGAAAAATCCGGTCGACGCTTCTTCCTGGTCGTCACGTTCTGAGACGTTGAAATCTTGGATATCTATAAATAGTTGCCCAGAAGTTAAATCGTATTGGAAAGTGTATTTTATGCACATCGAAAATAAGAAGGCTATCTCAAGAAGAATTATGGCAGTAGTGCTAGTAGTTATAATAGTAGTCGCGGTCGCCGCAGCGATTATCTACATAGAATACCCTGGAAAAAAGGCATCAACAACTACTCCCTCACTGAAGCTTGCGCTTCTTGTCGGTGGAGACACAACAGATGATGGCTTGAACGATCAAGGCGTTCAAGTCGCACAATGGATAGGAACGACCTACAATTGGACCGTCTCACTTTCGGAAGACGTCGCCTATTCTGACCAGGGCGCAGTTATGACGTCCTATGCACAGGAAGGCTACAACGTGATATGGGCTGACGGGAATCAATTCATCGGAACTACTGAAGCGATCGCCGCACAATTTCCCAATGTCACCTTCATCATGACGCCAACGTACGACGGAGACACCATTACCTCAAACGTGGTAGCATTAGGCGCCCAAAACCAAGCGACAGGCTATTACTTGGCAGGAGTTCTGTCGGGCGAGATGACGAAGACCAACGCCGTCGGAATGATACTCGGCCAATGGACCGCTGAACAGTCCTTCGAGTTCTATGCGTACCAGGCTGGCGTGCAAAGCGTTAACAATGCAACGAAGGTATACCTCACCATCCCAGGAACGTGGGGCGACGCAACCCTTGGGTATGAAGATGCAGAGACGATGATCACCACGGACCACGTTGACATCCTCGTCCCAATCGCCGACACCACTGGACTAGGGGTAATTTCTGCAGCAACGATTAGTAACACCACTCTCATAGGCACCGTATTAGACCAGGTTGTCCTGTCGCCACAGGACATGATGACGAGCGTTCTCCTGAACATGACAGCATTCATACAGCCGGTTATCCAGCGCATCTTGAACGGCACATTTAGCCAAATCGGAGGCCAAGTAATCAACTTGCAACTTGGTTCCCTCGCGCCCTTCCACGCCTATGCCAGTAAAATATCAAATTCCACGCAGACACTGCTGAATGAGACCGCCGAAGGAATCGACAACGGCACAATCCAGGTTCCATTCACGTATACGCCTAACCCTCCGACTACCCCTTAGTTGCGTGGTCAGGTCAGGGTTCAGCCTCCCTTCTTTTTTGATTCAGAAAAGGATTGACCTCCATGAACAACCTTTCGTCGCCACGACCGGTATCACCTCTTCCCTTGATAGAGATGAAGGGTATCACAAAGAGGTTCTCTGGAGTCGTGGCCAATAATTCCATTAACTTCGCCATATACGGGGGCGAGGTTCATGCTCTGCTCGGTGAGAACGGAGCCGGCAAGACGACACTCATGAACATCCTTTACGGGCTCTACAGAGCAGACTCAGGTAAGATTCTGGTCAGAGGGGAGCGTGTCGTCATCAGATCCCCCAAAGATGCCATCGCCCTAAAGATAGCGATGGTCCACCAGCACTTCGAGCTTGTCCCGACGCTCACTGTTGCAGATAACGTGTGGCTGAGTCTCACTCGGAATGACATGGTCGGAGACAGAAGGCCCACAGCCGTGGTCTTGGCAGGCCAACCGCTGAAGAAAGCAGAGCAACTGTTGGGCAAGAACATTCACTCAACAATTCTTGAGAGTGGATACCGCAAAGCAAGAATGAAAGCAGTTGATGTCGTAAACGAAGTTGCGAAGGCTGAAAGGTGGTTTCTTATGGACCTCGACAGCGTGGTCAAGAGGATTAATGGGCTCGCGAAAGATTACGGTCTTCTTGTCAATCCGGACGCGTTGGTGGGGCAACTCTCGGTTGGGGAGAGGCAGAGGGTCGAAATAATTAAGGCGCTCTATCGTGAGCCGGACACACTGATTCTTGACGAGCCGACATCCGTCCTGACCCCTCAGGAAGTCGAGGGTTTGTTTCATTTTATGCGTTCAATGGCGGCCGAGGGAAGAGCAGTGGTCGTGATCACGCATAAACTGCCCGAGGTCATGGCCGTGAGCGACGTGGTGACCGTCCTTAGGCATGGCGAGGTTGTAGCCCGGCTCAAGACCAAAGAAACTAATCCTAACGAGCTCGCCGAAAGGATGGTCGGGAGAGAGATTGAACACGCAGAAGGAACGCTTGAGGGAAAGCCTTCAGAGGAGGTGGCGCTGGAAATCCGGCAAGTTTCAGCATTGAACGACAAGGGAGCACTCGCCCTTGACAACATGTCCTTCTCGATGCGAGCGGGAGAGATTCTTGGGATGGCAGGCGTGGCTGGGAACGGGCAAACTGAACTTGCGGAGGTCTTGACGGGAATGAGGAAGGTTGCCAGTGGCAGGGTGTTCGTGCAGGGAAGGGACCTTACGAATGCTTCACCTAGAGAGATGATACAGCATGGCGTCGGTCATATACCGGAAGACAGGATGGATTCTGGTCTAGTGCTCGACATGTCTATAGCTGAAAACCTTGTGCTTGAGGTGAGGAACGATCCGAGGTTTGAGAATAGGTACCTGATGGATAACGAGCAAGTCCACTTGAATGCCAAGCGTTTGGTGGAAGAGTACTCTATCTCGTGCGAGGGCGTGGATGCGTCCGCCAGAACTTTGTCGGGGGGAAACATGCAGAAAGCGATTCTGGCGAAAGTTCTGTCTCGGAACCCGAAGGTTCTGATTGCGGTCCAACCGACATCGGGCTTGGACGTTGGAGCGACGGAGTTCATTAATGAAAAACTCAAAGAGCGGAGAAGGCTCGGCCTGGGAATCTTGCTGATTTCGGGGGACTTGAACGAAATTATGACCTTGAGCGACCGTATAGCGGTCATCTTTGAAGGAAAGATCATGGGGATCATGCCGGCCGCAACGGCAAAGCTGGAAAATATCGGGCTGATGATGGGGGGCGTTGCGGCGAGTTGAAATCAAATTCGGGTTCGCAAAGCACGTTGTCGAATCAGTTCGAACTCTCCTTTCTGGAGGCCTCTTCCGTCGGACGCGTAGCTTATACGCGTCTTAAGGAAGGAGGAGAAGGAACCGTTCAAGGAGTGTTTGACTCCGCTATCAACATTCTTTTCGCTGAAGGACTCGTCTGCCTAGTTCCCGAGATCGTCCAGAGGGGCCCTCTCAACGTCACATTGCGACTACCGGTTGCGCCGCCGAGGATGTCCTCCCTTGGAGTGAGGGCTGGAGACAGGGTGAGAGTACATGGTTTTGCTTTGGAACTTGGTAATCGTCACCTAGTCTCATTCGGTTCGGCGCGAATCTATTCACCGAGGAAAAAGTTCTCGTTACCGATGCTGACAAATGGTGAAATTGACGCGAACATGGAGATTATGAGGAAGAATGCTCTCCTCTTTGGAAACATGGCAGGATTGGGAGAGCTGCTCGCTCTAATGTCTCCGAGAACGGCAAAAGCGACAGCCAAGAACCTCAACATTTTCGCCTCGTTTGCATTCGGTCGCATCGTTCGGCTCGAACAAGCGTTTCGTTCAGAGAAAAAGAGTACGCTAGAGGATGCGGTCAGTGAACTCATAGGTCTTGGTCCTGGGCTCACGCCATCCTCAGATGATATGCTGGCGGGTCTCGTTCTTCTGTGCGTGCTCTACGGGAAGAACCGCGGATGCGCGCAGCGCGCCAGTCAGCTTCTCGCGCAGGTGATTGCCGAAGAGGCTCGCGGCAGGACGACCCTCCTCAGTGAAGAGTTCCTCAGGCAAGCGGCTTCGGGAAGAGGAAACGAGCCGATTATTAGACTCTGCGCGGCATTGTTAACAGGGAGGCGGGATTCGGTTGAGCGGGAAACGAGGAGTCTGCTGGCGATTGGAGAGACTTCGGGCACGGACACGGTTTTGGGAATCGTCTTGGGAGCGATGTTCTGTACCGGTAGACGGTTAGGCTTGATTGAGGGGGAATCGATATGATCACTAGAGTGATTGTGAAAAAATCGACCTACAGGGACTCTATTAGCCTGATGAAAATCTCGAACAGCATATCGAAGCTGCCTGGCATCACTCAGGCTGCTGTTGTGATGGCGACTGAGCTCAACCGGCGAGTGCTGTCGGAGGCTGGATTTGTGGATGCGGCCATCGGTCGCGCTTCCACCAGTGACATGATTGTGGCCATAGAGGCCAAGGAAGCCTCGTCGCTGGACGCGGCCTTGGCCGAGACGGAGAGGCTACTTTCTCCAGCCGAGAAAACTACTGGTGAGAAGGCGCCGCCCACGTCGCTGGAAGAGGCTTTGAAGCTAGTCCCCGACGCAAACCTGGCGGTCATCTCGGTTCCGGGTCAGTTCGCGAAGAGGGAAGCGATGCAGGCGCTGTCCAAAGGGTTGAATGTGTTCCTGTTCAGCAGCAACGTTTCGCGGGAAGAAGAGGTGGAGCTAAAGCACGCGGCGAAGGAGAAGGGATTATTGCTGATGGGGCCGGATTGCGGAACTTCGATAGTCAATCATAAGGTGCTCGGGTTCGGAAATGCAATCCGCGAAGGCACGATTGGTTTGATCTCGGCGTCGGGGACCGGTCTGCAAGAGGTTACAACGCTCATTCACAAGGCTGGTCTGGGTATTTCTCAGGCCATTGGCACTGGAGGTGGGGATCTCTCCGAAGAGGTCGGGGGGATCACTATGATTCAGGGTTTCGAGTTGCTGGAGGAGGACGAGCAGACCAAAGTGATAGTGCTCATCTCGAAGCCGCCTTCCCTTGGCACGATGGAGAAGGTTCTTGAGGTTGCGAGACGAAGCAGAAAACCTGTCGTGGTAAACTTCTTGGGCGCAGACGTTGACCCCAGCATGCTCGGAAAACTGAGACAAGCGAGTACTCTCGATGATGCCACAAGGGTTGCGTGTGAGCTTGCAGGAGTGAAGCTTGGGGGTGCTGCCCCTGTCATTCCCAAGGAAACGATGGCCATCGCCTTGGCAGAACATAAGAAACTCGCTAGGAGCCAACAATACGTTCGCGGTCTTTTCTCTGGAGGAACGCTCTGCTACGAGTCGGAGATCGTTCTTCAGCCGTTGTTAGGCGAGGTGTTCTCGAACGCTCCAATCAAAGCCGAGAACAAGGTGCGTGGCGATGCTCCTAGCAAGAAACATTCCTGCATAGACATGGGGGCTGAAGAATTCGTTGAAGGAAGGGCACATCCCATGATAGACTTTAGCCTGAGGAACAAGAGGATTCTGCAAGAAGCCAGAGATCCGGAGACCGCCGTCATCCTAATTGACGTGGAACTGGGGTACGGCTCAAACGCCGACCCTGCAGGACAACTTGTTCCCGTCATCCAGGAGGCCAAGGCTTTGGCTAAGGAGGCTGGACGGCACCTCTCCGTAGTTGCTTCCGTGGTCGGTACAGAAGGTGACTTTCAGGGCCTCGCGAACCAAGAGAAAGCCCTGTCGGAGGCCGAAGTGCTAATCATGCCGAGCAACGCTCAGGCTGCAAGGGTGTCTGCCCTGATCGCGGCTGGGGAGAAGATCGAACCCGCAATCTTGGGGAGGTCTAACTGAGATGTCCGAAGAGAAGGGGAACAAAAAGAAGGAGAGTATTCTGACAGAGGAGCTTAAGGTCGTGAACATCGGGATCTCGACCTTTGCCGATGATCTCCGATCTCAGAATGTAGAGGTGGTTCATGTTGACTGGAAGCCTCCAGCTGGCGGCGACGTCGAAATGTTGAGGTTACTTGAAAAATTGGGGTTGTAACGGAACCATCTTGTGAGTTCTTGTCGCGCTGGGCCGACGCTAAATTCCGGGGTGCGAAGTTTTGCTATGGCCTTCGTCGGGTTTTCAACGAGTCTTCTCATACGGTCGTTAGAAGAACTGTGAACAAAATGACTAGAAGCTAGTCGTGTGGGTCGAGTATGCGAGAAGGCAATGAAATCTGCGCGCGCTATCATTTTTATAAGGTTGACGGCTTACTACGTTAGCGGGGTTTGTCTTGGGTCGCAGGCTCACTTATGCTGGCGCTGGAGTCGATAGGGACTTACGAGCCGAGTCCAAGAAGGCTTTGAGTGTTCTGAAGAGGACGTATGGCTTCAGCAGGTATGGCAAGGTTGTCGTGCTTCCGTACGGGCGGATATTTCCCTTTGGCGATTGTTACTTGGACCTGGTCATCGAGGGAGTGGGCACGAAGGTGCTGGTCGCTCAGCTGGCTGACAGGTTTGACACCATAGGCGTTGACGGTGTTTCGGTGGCTGTTAACGATGTGATTCGTTCTGGGGCGAGGCCGCTTGCGGTGGCGGATAACATTCACGCTCAGGTTTCTGATCCAAAATTGATTTCGGAGTTTATGAAGGGGATTGTGAAGGGTGCGGCGGATGCCGAGTGTGTGGTGCCGAGCGGCGAGATAGGCGACGTTGCCGAACTCATCAAAGGGCTGACGGAGGGCAAGGGTTTTGACATGGTGTTCGCTTCCGTGGGTGCGGTGGCCGAGGATAAGGTCATCTCGGGCAGGAATGTGAAGGCTGGGGACGTGATAGTGGGTTTGCGGAGTTCGGGTGTTCACAGTAACGGTATCTCTCTTGTTAGGAGGGTGTTGTTTAAGCGGTGGGGTGGAAAGTTTGAGGCTGACGCGGTTCCTGAGGGTTTGGACAGGGCCCTTGTTGAGGAGGTTTTGGAGCCGACTGTGATATATGTTAAGCCTGTTTTGGCTGTTGCGGAGGAGGTTGAAGTCAAGGCCGCGGTGCATGTGACTGGCGACGGTTACCTGAAGTTTAACAGGCTCAGAGAGTTTTCAGGGGAGATTGGGTTCGAGTTTGACAATTTTGAGCCTCAGCCAATATTCGGTCTAATCCAGAGGACGGCGGCCGACTTGGGCGGGATGATTTCGGATGAGGAGATGTTTAAGACGTTTAATATGGGATGGGGGTTCGCCCTGATAGTCGACAAGGAAGACTGTGAGAAGACGCTGAATATTCTTAAGCGGGCAGGCACTGAGGCCGAGGAGGTAGGCTGCGTGACAAGTGGAGAAGGGGTCAAGGTTCGTTACAAGAACAGAAAGATTGCTTTGAAGTAACTTTCATATGCTCGTCTATGAGATTTCCTTCTCATATTTTCAGGGTGCGAGCTTCTGATGCTACGTCGAGGTAAAGCAATGCTATGGCGACGGAGATTATTACAACCCAGAAGAATATGAGCAGCAAGGGGAAGTAGTAGGCAAGCGGCGCGAATTTGGTCTGCCATGCTCCTTTGATTACCCGGGCGCGCGGAATCAAGGCTGCTCGCGGCCATGTTCAAGCGATCACGATTGCGATTTTCTTCTCGAATAGGCATGTTTTCTTACCCAAACGATTGCGACGGCCGCGACTGCAATCACGACAATTATGATTATTATGATTGGAAGAGAAATTGGTGCAGTAGTTATGAGAGAAGTAGTGGAGAACTGGGCGTTGTCAATGTAGACTTCTGCCTGTTGTAAATTCACGTTTGCTGTTGGAATACCCACCTGTAAGGCGTTGACTTCACCGATAGCACTGTTGTTCAGATTTGTCTCTTGTATTAGCATTGCACCGTTCACCCATAAGGCTGACCATCCATGAGTTGAATCGACGAATCCTCCGGCCGTCACCGTGTACCACGTGTCCAATTTTGGCAGATGAGACGCGGCAGGAATGCAATGAAAAATTTGGTTCCCATCTCGATAATGCAAGCACCATTCGGGAACTCCGTCAACAAGAGTTATCGCTGCACAGGCGATAGCGTTCCCCTCTTGCGATCCTCGTAGTCTAAGAAATCTGGTCATTTGGGCAGATCCATTGTTTGTCCATACGGGATCTCCGAAGCTGACAAAATAAACCTTGCAACTGGCGTATGCAGTTTGTAAAGCGGTGGCAAAATCTTTCTCTACGTAAGCTGAGCCGCCATTCGAAGCAGAGCTGGCGGTGCAATGTAACGAATAATTGTCGCCAGCAGCAACGATGGAGCTTGAAATGTTGATAGATCCACTCGCGACCACTTGACGGGTCCACAAGCCACCATCAGTGACATCAATGCCTTTGCTGTTTGCCCAAGTGTCCGAAAACGTTACCGATGAGGCATGTGCTGCCAATACAAGAATTACGATTAGGATGTCAACGATCAGAATGTTTAGCAAATTTTTCATAATCAAAATCTTCCTTAATTATGAATAGCAGGACCTAATTAATAATTTTTTTCTGAAGGAGGCAATTATAAATTGAGCATGAACACGGGCAGCCTATGTTTCCTTTGGATAATGTAAACCTAGATTTGAAACGCTAAAGACGAAGATGTCGGTTTTGGACTGAATAATTCCGTAAGTGAAACCGCTCGTGCTCGTCAGTAGGCGCGCGCGCAGATTGCGAACCCTGTTGAAGAAGAGAAACTCAAACGTGCTATTGTTCAGATTCGGGATTTGGGTTTGGCTTCTCACATTACTGATCTCGGCGGTGGGGGCTTATCGTCTGCGGTGGGTGAGACGGCGAACAAGTACGGTTGCGGAGCGGTGGCGCGCGCGACAGGACCGTAGCTGTTTTGGGCAAGATGGGCATGGCGGCTGAGGTGATAGGTCGCGTGACGCATGCTTGAAGGGGTCAAAATTCTTTACAAGAACAAGAAGATTGCGCTGAAGTAACTTTTGCATTTAGTTTGGAAAACGTTTTGGATACGGTGCATTCGCTATTGGGTTGTGTCTGCAGTCAGTGCCATGTTCATTGTGAGGCTCATCGTTGATCCTTCTGCATTTCCTGTTTCCTGTAGGCTGAGGTCGATGACGTGGCAGGTTGTGTAGTCCATTCGGACCTGCGCGGTGACGCTTAAGGTCGCACTGTTGCCTTGACTTGAAACTTGAAAGTTGCTTGTTGAAAGCTCTAGCTTGAAAGTTTTGTAGGTGCCTGCTGGTACAGTGACGTTTTCGATGTCGGCCACTTTGATGTTTACCGTTCCACTTATGTTCATGGTGGAGTTGCTGAAGCTAATTGGAAACTTGTAAGTTTGGCCTACTTGGATTTCTGTTCTGTTGAAGAACATTGGGGTCATTGGGCTGCCCTGGATTATCGAATAGGCGTTCTGAAGCTGGGACGGAAGGTTTGGTGTTCCAACCATCTGTCCAGCTTTGTTCATTATCAGCGTGACTGATGTGTCGTATGGGACTCCCTCTGCTTCGATGTGTGTCGGCTCGTTGATTGTGTAGTTTTCTCCGTCGAAGCTTACCACGCTCATGTTCATGTTTCCAGTCTCGGTCACTTGCTGTCCGTTGGCGCTCACTGTGGCAGATAGGCTGTAGGTGAGGTTTTCTCCTACGTTGAAGCTGAGACTGTACGGAATGTTCTCCCCTAATCCTTGGGGAACTGGGGATATGGACCCTAGGACTACGGCGATTAGTACGGCCGCAACTGCAACAGCTCCTATGAGCACGTACAATTTCTTCCTAGACTTCTTAACAGGCTCCATCGGGGTTGGCGGAACTGGTTCCTGCCCCAAAGTTGGCGGAGCATCTGAATCTGAAAAAATATTCCATTGCATCAAACGATTCTTCCCCCATTGAGGAAGACTCGCAAAGTCGTATATAATGTTTGTCATTCGTGGGTTCTGCAGCGTTCTCCAGCAACAAATGTGAAGAGCTTGCTACTTTTCGATTAGAAACAAGCCAAGGCTTGAGAGAAGAATCCTATGATAACCCAATGGGCGTCGCAGAAGAAAATTTTTTTTGGTGGGATGCGTCATGCAACAACGAGAAATGCGCACATATATAATCGGGGAAAGGACTTTTGCATGACGCACCTTAATCTTATCTTATGATACGAGATGATTTAATGTTTATGGAAACTTTGAGCCTTGTTAGATGTCAAAAACAAACTTGGTGCTTGCTGTCTGTCAAATCTCAAAAAATCGGACTTGGCTGAAGCATAGGTGGAAAATGTTAGGGGCAAGAGCCATGACAAACAAGTTTACAGTATCTGGCTGAAGTAGCGTTTGCCTTGATAGTGTAGCGCGCGCGGTGTTTTCATTTTTCTGATAGGGATGGGCTTGGCAGCACAGTCTTGGGCAGCAGCGCTCATCGACGTCGTGATTTTCGGCGTAGTCTATGGTTACAGGATGTTTGTCGAAGAAAGGGTTCTCATTAACGAATTGGGGAACAGTTATGTTGAGTATATGAAACGAACAAAGCGAGTAATCCCCTACCGTAGTGTAGAACCTGAATGGGCCGACATAATTATTATTCTTTGATGGTTCCTTGTGTCTCAGCGCCTTGGGCCGCGGGTTTTCTTGTAGATTGCGATGGTCAACAGTGCCGATAATACAAATGTTAACATCACTGGAGCATCGGGAAGCTCGGGCAGTATTGTGACTTGCTCTGTTGAGTGGCTGTATGTGAAGTATATGTAGGTTTGATTGTCGTTCGAGTTTGGCAGCAGGGTGTACCGGACTTGTGTTCCGTTGACGAGGACTGCGAGTTTGCCGTTTATTAGGCCGGTTGGTATGTGCACGTTGCAGAAGCCTGTTGTGCCGTTTGCGCCTGAAACGTTGAACAGTATGGCTGTTCCGTTGTACTGAAAATCGGATATTGTTGAGTTGCTTATGACCTGAACAGAGATGCCCTGTGTAACGCCGAAGTTTGAAAACTCTCCCATTAACGGGTAATTGTCCGTGTCGTTGGGGTCAATCACGTATGGTGTGTCGCCTATTCCGTCGCTTCCAGTCACATTCTGGCTTGGCCCGCTCTTGAAGTCTGTGCTGTTGTAGTCGCTCCAGTAGTTTCCGCCTGAGGGATAGCCGTTGTCCCATGTGTTGCCTTTGGAGGCTCCAGCGAGTTCGGCTTGGAATGGGTTTCCGACGAAGTTGTTGTGGTACGCTGTGTTGTTTGAGGAGCTTTGAAGGAAGATGCCGATGAAGTTTGCAGTGAGGTTGTTTCCGCTGGCGGTGTTTTCTGAGGATAATTCGATGTTGATGCCGCTTTGTCTGTTTGTTGCCGCGTTGTTGTCGTTTATGGTGTTGTTGTTTGAAGAATAGGTGAGTGTGATGCCGTCGTCGTTTGTGCTTGCGTAGTTTTCGCTGATGATGTTGCTTGAGGAGCCGAGGAGCATGATGCCGGCACTGTTCACTGTTGCGTTGTTTCGGTAGATGGTGTTGTTTGAGGAATATTCGAGATTGATGCCGTTTTGGTTGATTGTGACGTTGTTGTTCGAGACGTTCGAGTTGGTTGTGAAGGCGAGCAGAATTCCGTCCGTGTTATTTGTGAGTGTGAACCCTTCCGCCGTCATGTTTGTGCAGTTGACGAGGGCTAGGTATCCGACGTCTGGGTTGTCTTCTGAGCTTATGACTGTGTTCGATTCGTTTGTGATGTAGTAGATATGCTTGCCGTTCACCAGGTTTGAGGTGTCAATGTAATTCATGAATTCAGGCAAGTCGTAGCCTGCGAGGTCGAAGTTGTATTGATTATTCTGGATGATGTTGCCTGATAGGACGTTGCTGGAACTGCCGGTGATTCCGATGCCTAGGTCACTGTTTGCTGTCGCGTTGTTGTCGCTGACGGTATTGTTGTAAGAGAGGCCGATGTCGATGCCGTCGTTGTTGGCTGTGGCGGTGTTTTCGCTTACTATGTTGTTGTATGAGGAATCCAAGACTCCGAGGCCGACGCCCTGGTTTGATGTTGAATTGTTCCATTCGACAACGTTGTTTGAGGAGGAGTCGAGCAGGATGCCGTAGTTGCCGTTTGCTGTTGCCGTGTCATTGCTGATCGTGTTGCTGTTTGAAGAAGATTCTACGAGGATGCCGTTGAGGTTTGCCGTTGTGTTGTCGCCGATGACCGTGTTGTTTGATGAACTGTAAAGACAGATTCCTTCCTCATTGTTTGTCGCGTTGTTGTTTGTGACTTTTGAGTTGTTTGTGAATGCCAGCAGGATGCCTTGAAAATTATTTGTAAATGTTAGTCCTTGCACGGTTATGTTCGCGCAGTTGATGAGGCCGACATAGCCGACGCCTTGGGAAGAGAATGAGGGGTCAATCACGATGTTCGACTGATTGACCAGGTAGTAGATGGGTTTACCGTTCACGAGGTTTGAGGTGTCAACAAAATTGGTAAAGTCGCTAAAGATGATGCCTGAAACGCCAAAGTTGAATTGGTTGTCATTAATCAAGTTTCCAGATAGAATGTTTCCAGATGAAACGGAAAGCTGGATGCCATAGTTGTAGTTTGCTGATACGTTGTTGTCGGTGATGTTGTTGTTTGAAGAAGAGCCGATTGTGATGCCGCCGTAGTTCTCTGTTGCATTGTTCGAGCTCAAGGTGTCGTTTGACGATAATTCCAGTTCGATGCCGTACATGTTTGCTGTCACGTTGTTGCCGCTGACAGTGTCGTTTGAAGAGGAAAACAGGCCGATGCCGTTGATGCTTTCTGTTGCGTTGTTCCCGCTTATTGTGCAGTTGTCTGCCTCCAAGAGGTAAATGCCGGTGCCAAAAGACATGATGTTGACGTTCTTTACCGTGACGTTGCTGATGTCCGTCAAATCTAAGCCCAAGGATTGTCCCTGCAAGGTGTAGCCGTTTCCGTCGATGATAGTGTTGTTTCTTTCGACGACAACTCCGTCATAAGTCGGATAGGTCATGTTGGCCGTGAACGTGTACGTGACGTTGTCGAGGCTTGTGATGGGCGCCGAGGAGGGAGAGACGCTGCCGTCAGGGTTAATGGTGACTGCCTCGGACTGTGCTCGTACCGGTCCTGTGTTAATTGAAAAGGTGAGCGCGCCCAGGAGAAGGATTGCAAAAATCATTCCAGAAACGATTTTGCGCATTCTGTTTTCCCCGTCCCGCAGAAAAACATGTCAGCAACTGGCTTTAAAGCTTGTCTAGAATGCGACCGGAGAGAATAGGGCGTACGATTCCGGGGTACAGCATAAACACGTTGGGCGCGCGCTCAAAAGCCGGTGCCCCTGGGAGGCTGTCGCAGCGTGATGTTTGCCTCTTTAGTGTGAAAAGCGTTTAAATCTTGTTTTGCCCAGTTTAACCTATGAAGTACCGTCTCAAAATCGAAGTCAGCTTGAAGCCTGGCCACAGCGACCCTGAGGGCGAGACCACTGCCGGTTTGTTGAAGGAGCTGGGCTACAAGGTTGAAGCTGTGAACGTGGGAAAAGTTTACAGTGTTGTTCTTGACGCTTCCACCAGGAAGGAGGCGCAGACTGAGGCTGTGGAGATGTGTAAGAGGCTTTTGGCGAACCCGACTAAGGACGATTATGTGATTCGTGTTGAGGAGACGAGATGACGGCGTCGGCGAGCCTGTTTGTGCGCAGGAAAGCCCGTTTTTCATTGGTTGATGTGAAGGTTCTGGGGGCGAATGACGAGCAGCTTCTGGAAATCAGTCGTGAGCTTGGTTTAGCCCTGAGCCTGCACGAGATGAAGATGATCAAGGAGCATTTTAGCAGGCGGGGAAGGAACCCGACTGACGTGGAGCTGCAGACAATCGGTCAAACGTGGTCTGAGCACTGTTTTCACAAGACATTCAAAGACCGCATCAGGTTTGATGGGAAAGTGGTTAACGGCCTTTTCAAAACGTGCATTGCCAGTGCGACGAAGAAGATTAAGCCTGACTGGTGTTTCAGTGTTTTCGAGGATAACGCGGGCATCGTGAATTTTGAAGAGGGCTACGGCGTGGCGGTGAAGGTTGAGACGCATAATCATCCGTCGGCTGTGGAGCCCTTCGGCGGTGCGGCAACGGGAACGGGCGGAGTTATTAGAGACATTCTGGGCGTTTGGGCCGATCCGATTGCCTGCACGGATGTGCTGGGTTTTGGGCCGTTGGATTTTGAGTATGAGAAGCTGCCGGCTGGTGTTAAGCACCCTCGGTATGTGTACATGGGTGTCGTGGCGGGGATAGGTAGCTACGGCAACAACATGGGAATTCCAACCGTTAACGGCGCGATATACTTCGATGAGAGCTACACGGGCAACGTTGTCGTTTACTGCGGCTGCGTGGGGTTGCTTCCCTTTGACAGGTTCAGGAAGGATGCGAAGGCCGGTGATGCACTTGTGCTTGCGGGTGGCAAGACGGGTCGTGACGGTGTTCACGGTGTGACTTTTGCGTCTGCGGAGCTGACGGAGAAGTCTGAGACGGTTTCTCGGCCCGCCGTGCAGATTGCGAACCCTGTTGAGGAGGAGAAGCTGAAGAGGGCAATCGTTCAAGTCCGAGACTTGGCGCTAGCGTCGGGCATAACGGATCTGGGCGGTGGAGGCTTATCCTCGGCGGTCGGCGAAACGGCCAACAAGTACAGCTGCGGAGCGGTGGTTAACCTTGACAAGGTGCCCCTGAAGTATGCGGGGTTGGCTCCGTGGGAAATCTACGTTTCAGAGTCACAGGAAAGAATGCTGCTAACAGTGCCGCCTGACAACGTTGAAAAAGTTCTCAGAATCTTTGGCGGGGAGGATGTTGAGGCAACGATCATCGGGAGACTGATTCAAGGCGGGCTGCTGAGGCTTGACTATTTGGGTGAGAGAGTTGGAGAGGTGAGCATCACCTTCCTCTTCAAGCCGCCGAGGATCACGAGGACGGCGGAGTACCACCCTGCGGGTGATGTGGAGCCGAAGTTTCCAGAGCATGAAGACTTGAATGAGGTGTTGATGCGGGTTTTGGCTTCGCCCAACGTGGCGAGCAAGGAGAGTGTTGTTAGGAGTTATGATCATGAGGTTAAAGGGCACACGGTGCTTAAACCGTTGCAGGGCGAGTTCGGCGGCCCGAACGATGCGGCCGTGTTGAAGCCGCTGGATGATTCTTGGAAGGGCATAGCGGTCTCGTGCGGCATGAACCCGAGTTACGGCCGGATTGATGCTTACTGGATGGCGGCCTCGGCGATTGATGAGGCCGTAAGAAATAACGTTGCCGTTGGTGGGAGAAGGATTGCGTTGTTGGACAATTTCACGTGGGGCAATCCTGAGAGGCCTGAACGGTTAGGAAGCCTAGTGCGGGCTTGTGAAGCGTGTTACGACTTTGCAGTTGCATTTGGAACGCCGTTCATATCTGGGAAAGACAGCTTGCACAACGAGTCGCCGCTTGGACCAGTGACGCCGACGCTATTGATTACGGCTTTAGGGTTTGTGCCTGACATTCGTTCAACGGTTTCGATGGATGTTAAGGCTGCGGGAGATTCTGTCTACGTTGTGGGAGAAACTTTTCCAGAGCTGGGCGGCTCAGAATATTACAAGCTGAAGGGATGCCTGGGCAAGTCTGTTCCAAACGTGCATGGGACTCCGGCTAGGAAGGGGTTCAGGGCGATTACCAGGGCGATTGACGGTGGATTCGTTAAGGCTTGTCATGACTTGTCAGAGGGCGGATTGGCCGTGGCGGCGGCGGAGATGGCCTTTTCCGGGGGTTACGGTTTGGAGTTGAATTTGCGCAAGGTTCCGGCGAAAGGTCTGGGGCGTGACGATTTTGTCTTGTTTTCGGAGTCGAACAGCAGGTTTCTTGTCGAGGTCTCGCCGAAGGCTAGGGAAAAGTTTGAGGGTTTGATGAAGGGCGTGGTTTGTGCTGAGGTTGGCAAGGTCACCAAGTCTCCTCGGTTGTGCGCTAAGGGGTTAGCTGGTGGAGTGGTTGTGGACGCTTCGTTGGATGATTTGTTGAAGAGTTGGAAGAGAACGCTGAGCAGTGGGGTGTGAGTTGTGAAGCGTGGGGACATTAGGGTTTGTGTTTTGCGTGTGGGTGGGACTAATTGTGATGCGGAGACGAGGCTTTCGTTCGCGGCGTTGGGTGTGCAGGCTGAAGTTGCGCATGTGAATGAGGTTGTGAAGAAGAAGAGTCTAATGGAGTATGATGTGCTGGTTTTTCCGGGGGGTTTTTCCTATGGAGATTATGTTCGGGCTGGGGCTATTTGGGCGAAGTGGATCCTGGCGAAACTGGGCAAAGAGTTAAAGGCCTTCGTTGACGAGGGCCGTCTGATTCTGGGCATTTGCAACGGCTTTCAAGTGCTCGTCGAGACGGGCTTGCTTCCGGGCTTCAAAGGAATGAGCCCATATCCCGAAGCGGGCTTGGCAACAAACTTTCCGCCAGGATACAACTGCCGCTGGATAAGCCTAAAACACGAAAACAACGGCAAATGCGCCTTCACCTCCCAAATTCCAAAGGGAAAGGTTCTGCATGTGCCAGTCGCACACAGCGAAGGCAGGTTCCTATTCCCGAAAGAAAAGGAGAAGCAGTATCTCGAGAAGCTTCGAGAAAATGATCAATTGGTCTTCCGATACTGTAACAAGGACGGCGATTACGCTGGAGGCAGTTTTCCCACGAACCCGAACGGTTCTTTCTATGACATAGCAGGCATATGCAACGTTGAAGGAACAGTGTTCGGGCTGATGCCTCATCCTGAAAGAGCATTCTACTGGTGGCAACAAGCCGACTGGACAAGACGTCAGAAGATACCGGAATACGGCGATGGAAAATTGATCTTTGAAAACTTGATTAACCATTTAGAAAAAATCGGTTGAAAATTGCGCGCGCTGGTCCTAGAACCGTTTTCAAGTTAGGAAAACAGAACAGCGAAATTAAGAATTATCTGCAGTTTAAGAGAAACTTAAGACGTTTTCTATGAGGCATGCTTTAGAAAAACAACATGTAATTGATAAGCGCGCGCTTATTCGTATTTCACTGCAGAATGCAGCACTGCCTAAGCCTACCTCTCCTGTCACTTTCGCTGTTACTTAAAAGCACGATTTCTATATTCACTAACTCTAGTAGAGGCCATAACAGGACATGAAAGTGCAGGATGTCAACAAGGTAATTGTTGAATCAAGCATAGTATTCGTAAGCATTTTTGCTACCATTGGACTACTAATAGGAGCAAGTGCAAGCCAGTTCAAAACGACTTACGTCTACCTTGGTTACATGCTGATTTATGCATTACCTTTCATCCTCGCGTGTTCATTTGGTCTAGTAGCTATGATTTCAGCAGACGAGGACTCTCCAATTGCTAGAGTGATGACATTGACAGGGATTACTTTTTTTGTTACTGGGCTACTCATGCTTGTTTTCCTCGCGGATTCAGCAGCTTCAACTTCAGTTCTTCCTACCTCATTCGTCTTTTTCGTACCGTATTACTCTCTGCCAGTTCTGGAGGTTTACGTTTTCATAATCAGTCTTGTAGTCCTCTTGCTTGGACTATTGACAATCTCGGAATTTAGAAGAGTATGGCGACTAAGAAACTGGATTACCTCCTTTTTTGCGATGCTCTTCATAATATCTATCCTTGTCATGATGGCCTCGGGCGTCACACAGACATCACGAATAGCTACATCAGGTACAATCTTCTTAGCAGGAAGCCCTAGTTACCCAATGGAAAATGTGAGCTTTCCTCTTGTTACGACAGACCAAATACAGGTCAGAATGAATAGCGACCAAAATGCAGACTTCAGTTACATTTTTCTAGATCAGATTGACTACCTGCTTTATAATAATCCCTCGTCAAGATTGTCAGCTAATATACTCGATTCTGGCTATTATGCTGAAAACTACTCTTTTACACAGGTAATAACAGCGTCATCTGACTACTATCTAGTACTCATGAGCCAATCCATAGATAATAACGTGACTTTTTCTGTCCAAGTCGTTAGCACAAACAGCTCATTACTGGTTGATGCTCTCTTCTTTAGCGCAGCTTTCATTTCAACTCTAATTGCCTCATCAATGGCGAGACCTAATTTCTCTCAACGTGCACTCACACTATCTGAAGACAAAAAGAGTCGATGGAAATGGCTAAGACGTCAGAATGGCTAGCGTGCGTTAGTCATGAAATCTTCACATAAATCTTTAAAGCAAACAAAATGACATTTGCAATAAGGGGATAGGCATGAAAGGAAAAGCAATTGCGGTTGGTGTTCTTTTGATAATTTTGGTTGTATTTGGGCTTTATTGGTATCAAACATGGAATGGGCCATTACTTCATACAAGCTACAATATAGGCGATGAGATAAAGGGATTTCCAGTTTCAGAAATGTCTTTCACAGTTTGTAATATGACTATTTCCCAGACAACTGATATACCTAACGTTGGTAGTTTCTTTGGTGGTTTACCAGCGCAGAGTAATTACGTTATTTTGACCGTAGCCATCAAGAATCTAGAGAATACGACACTATACTTTGACAGAGCAAGTGATTTTGGAGATAGATATTCACAAGCTCTTCAAAATTATGATTTTGTCCTGACTTATGGGCAAGAAAATCATGAAGCATATCCTGAAACGGGCTATCTTAACACTAATGGTATGGCCTCCGGAGTAGTTAACCTAAATTGGGGATGGGGAATTAACATGATGAACGCGCAGGACGTAACATCATTAGGTCCTTTCCAAACGGTATATGGCTACTTGATTTTCTTTGTCGGTGAATATTATAGTTCGAACCAATTACTTTGCCGAGAAGGCTCTAACTCCAACCCGAACTTTGTTGTCAATCTAAAAACTTGAACTAAGGCTAGCGCGCACGATTTCAAAGGTAGTTGTTTGGGTTTGAGACTAATTTTAGTATTCATCTGCCAAAGGGATAATCATGAAGGATGCTTAATGTACAATCTACGTCATGTTTAAGGATAGATGGTTGCAGAAATATAGAAAAGAAAAGGAAGGTTTGTTTCAAACTAGTTCAAAGGGTACAGTAAAACCTTGCAGTGCAGAACAACTGCTTTCCCACATCCTTCCACCACTGGCAAGAATAAAAGGGCAACATGTCACCGTCAAAGTTGAACCTGACAATAAGGCCAAAAGGTAGTGCAAAAAAATTAAAATTGTGTGTTTGTAGCGCACATCAAAACCCAAAAAATTTAGATGCGGTTTCATCAATTAGTTGTCCATGCAAAAAGGGAAATTCACGCCTGGACTTATAGCACCTTGCGGAATGAACTGTGGAGTATGTGTAGCATTTCTTGGTTATACATTGAAAGGTGGAAAGAGAAAACATTTCTGTATTGGCTGTCGGTTGAGGGATAACCAGTGCGCATTTATTAAGAAGCAGTGCAGTAGACTGGCAAATAAGCAAATTGAGTATTGTTTTGAGTGCTCAGGTTTTCCATGCGAAAGACTGGAAAAACTTGATAGACGTTACAGGGACAAATATGGAATGAGTATGATTGAGAATCTGAGGTACATTCAGATAAACGGTATCAGGAAATTCCTGAAAAAGGAACAAGAAAGATGGAAATGCCCCGCTTGTGGCAGAACGATTTGTGTTCACAACAAAACATGTTACGCCTGCGCGCAAACCCGAGAAGAAAAAAATCTCCCTCAAACCCAAATTGAGACTGGGAGATAAAACTTCTAGTGATGGAGCGCGTGCTAGACAGGGACAACAACAAGATTGCAGATTTGCTATTTCTGTCTTCAGTCTAACTAGAGCCTCTTGTATAGCATGGCCTTCTTTTTGTAGAATGCAACTGCTGCCAGCGTTGCAATTATGAATAAGGGCAAAATGAGGAAGGATGGAAACTCTGGAATTATGACTAGACCAGAGTTGACATTTGACGAGGACAGGCTAAACGTAAAGTACAGCGTGGTAGACGTATCGTTCGAGCTAAGAACTCTGCAGGGGGTCAGGAACCCAAATGGTCCGTCATCATCGCCGTTGAGTACGCCGACATGATAAGTTGAGTAACTATCCAAATAAGTGGGAAAGGTTATTCTGAAGAAGCCAACCGTTCCATTCGGTCCGACAACGTCAGAAAGAAACAGCCACAAATCCATCCCCGTGGGAGAATTTACGTCGTCAGCCCAAATCTGGCCCAAGAATCCAACAGTAAAGTTGCTGATTATATCCACTTCAGACGATGGTGAATTCGGAACACTGAAGGTCTGAAAGGTTCCCATCAAAGGATAATGGTCCACGTTGGTTGAATCAATTACGTATGGTGTGTCGCCTATTCCGTCGCTCCCAGTCACATTCTGATATTGCCCGCTGTACAGGTCTGTGCCGTTATAGTCGCTCCAGTAGTTGCCGCCAGACGGATAGCCGTCGTCCCAAACGTTGCCGACAACCCCAAGGCCAAGCATCGTCGCCTGGTTATAGTTTGCAATGATGTTGTTATGATACACAGCGTTGTATGAGCAACTTTGGACAACGATGCCATTCTCGTTTCTTGTCACATTGTTACCGCTGACGATGTTGTATGAAGCACCGAAGAGCTCGATGCCAGAATGCTCGGTTGCCATCGCCGTGTTCTCGATGATCACGTTGTTATCTGAACCAGCGTCAAGAAGGATGCCATCATCCTCGTTTGCTGTTGCGTTGTTGCCGCTTACGGTGTTAAATGAAGAAAGATAGTCAAGCCAGATGCCATATAATTGTCCTGTTACGGTGTTTCTACTAACAATGTTTACACTTGAATTTCCGAGACAGATACCAGCGCTGGTTCCCAGCGTACTGAAATTTCCCTCAATCACGTTCCCGCTAACAGTGTTGTTTGAAGAAGAGCTGAGAGCGATGCCAGAAGGCCACGCAGCTGTGCTTATGTTCGAGTTAAGCGCGTTCCCGCTAACCGTATTATTGTTTGAATATTCAAGACTGATGCCACCGACGACGTTTTCACCTGCATTGTTATCACTAACAACATTGTTTGAAGAACTGACGAGAAAGAGGCCACCCCAGTTTGCGGTCGCGTTGTTCCCGTTAACAACGTTGTTTGAAGAATCGGAGAGATATATGCCAAAACAAAAGCCTTTGACGTTTATGTTTTTTATCGTCACATTGTCCGTGTTCGTCAATTTTAAGCCGGTTGATTGGTCGTACACAAATCCGCTATTGTTTCCTTGCACCGTGTAACCGTTTCCGTCAATCAAAATGTTGCTTCTTTTGACGACAACCCCGTAATAAGTTGGGTAGCTAACGTCGCCGGTGAAGGTGTATGTGACTTTGTCAATGGTCGAGATGGGAGCAGAAGACGGAGAAACGCTTCCATCACTGTTAATGTATATGGTTTCAGCCTGTGCTCGCACCAGTCCAATGTTAGATGCTAAAATAAACGTGCCTATGAGAAGAAATGCCAATATCACAGAAACAATTTTCCGCAATTTTCCTTTCCCACACCCATTGAAAACAAGGCGCAACTCACATAAAGGCTTTCTCAAATAACACGCAATTCTTGGAATCCATGTTTCCCGTTCATGCTTCAGAAACTTCGCAAACAAGTGAGCCTCTTCACCGATGAGAGTGTCAATTGTTTGTCTGCTTCCAGTTCTCATTCTGGGAACGCTAGTAGTGGGTTCAAACAGAAGGTTTAAGTCTTCAGCTAAGCTGTTAGCTTCAAATTCGCACAGATGAGCGTCTGCGCGGAACTTGTGAACACTGTGCAGTTGACTGATAGGTAGGGTTAGAGGTGAAAGATGCTGATGAGTAAGGTTAATCGTGGAATCTTGCCTTTGATTTTGGCGATTGTTGTGATCGTGTTATTGGTTGTTTGCGTTGTGGTGTACATTGAAGTGGAGAACAATCGGAACACGCAGATTTCCCTGTTTAGACAATTCGCTTCTGATCACAGCTTGCCCTTAACAGCTGGGGCAGTGACCTATACAAACATCGTGACGTTAAACTTGAACAGTTTCGAGCAGAAGTGTCTGAGTCTTTCAGCGCAGCCAGACTTTGTCGTGATCGATCAGCACACGCACACTTGGTTAGTGTTTCCTCAAGAGAAATTCACAGTCATCGATACAACGCAAAATATCGCCTATCAATGGGTAATATAATTCCGTTCACTTAGCTGGCGCTATTGCATTTTGTTATTCAGTAGCGTGCTATGACGCTGACAGAGTGTCGACGACTGTCGAGTTTCTTCGCTCATGGATCAGTCAAAAACCTTGTATACACCCTGAGTGCAAATATGAGAGCAGGGAGGGAAAAAATGGATCTGACAGAGTTGTTCATAATTGCAGTGGCTTTTGTCTTAATAGTCGTCTTGCTTGCTTGGCTGCTAAGTGCCTCGATACGACTGGTCAGGCCTACGCAGAGGGGACTCGTGGAACGCCTAGGCAAGTACCACAGATTCGCCGAGGGCGGCATAACCTTCTTAACCCCATACGTAGACAAACTCATCAAGGTCAATACCACCGAACAAATGACCCCAGTGCAACGCCAAGACGTCATAACGAGAGACAAAGTGTTCATGGGCGTAGACGCCGTCGTCTTCTACAGAGTCAAAAGAGATGAAACGAGCGTAAAGGCCTCAGAATACAGCGTCAACAACTACACAGTGCAAATAGACACTCTCGCCCGAACGGTTCTAAGAGACATAATCGGCGGCATGGACATGACCGTCGCTAACACGTCAAGACACATCATAAACCAACAGCTGAAAGAAGCGCTCGACGAACAGACCGAGAGTTGGGGAATCGAAATAGTCCGCGCAGAAATAAAAGACCTCGAACCTCCGAAAGAATTAATCGCGTCGATGGAGTCGGTCCTAAAAGCAGACAACGACAGGCAGGCTGCCGAAAAAACCGCGATTGCCCAAGCAACTCTAGCCACAGGACAAAAAAACGCTGTTATACAAGTTGCCGAGGGAGAAAAACAAGCATCAATCCTCAGAGCTGAAGGTCTACGACAAGCCACGATTACCATAGCTGAAGGAGACGCGCAGGCCACGAAACTGCGCAATGAGGCTTTGACGACGTACTTCAAAGACAACGCCATCATCTTCAAGCAGCTTGAAACCATCTCAACATCATTGATGAACAACACTAAAATGATCATACCAGAAGGAAAAGCACTGACGCTCATACTCAACGAAATGCAGAATTTCTCAAGAGAGTCAATAATCCCAATTCCGATGCAGCCTCAGCCTCAAAAGAAATAGCCGATCTCGTGTCTGACCGCAAATATCGAATAGAAGATCACACTCTGATTCTTCCCTCAATCTTCTCCACCGGTCAAAATTCTAGCCGACCTTGAGAAGCAAGTCATCACAAAGTCATATTAACAGAAAACAAAAGCTCCGTAAGCTACCAAAAAGAGCGTTCCGCTTCTACCCTTCCTCATACTATATTACAGAAAATCAATCTATAACATCGGCTTCGGATCCGACTCACGTCTCTCTCGCGCGCAATTGTCTCCATAAGCCAACAAAAAAAATATAACTACCAACTGCGATGCGTTGGCCAAGGGTGGGCGGTGATTCTTTTGGTTAATCCCTCCAGTTACTCGCCGAAGGAGCCAGTCATCGAAACTTCAAACCTTGTCAAAATCTACAAGGAAGGAGCAATCAAAGCCGTAGATGGACTCAACCTGAAAATAGGCAAAGGGGAAATCTACGCCTTAATCGGCGCGAACGGTTCAGGCAAAACAACAACCATCAGCATGCTTACCGGAAGCCTCTTCCCCACATCAGGCGAGATCCGAGTCCTAGGCCTGCAAGTCCCGAAAAAACGCAGAATCGTCGCCGCTGCAATCGGTGTGGCCCCGCAAGAATATGCCCTGTACAGCGATTTGACAGTGGAGCAGAACATTTCGTTCTTCGCCAAGCTCTACAACATGGACCGCAGTTCCTTCCTAAAAAGACTCGACGAACTTCTACCCATCCTAAAATTGAATGAACGAAGAAAAACAGCCGTCTACAACCTCTCCGGAGGAATGAAGCGCAGAGTAAGCATAGCCTGCGCACTCGTACATCAACCCAGAATCGTATTCTTAGACGAAGCAACCGTCGGCATCGACCCTGTGCTCCGTGCCTTCTTCTGGGACTACTTCCGATCGTTGGCCGAAGCTGGATTGACGATTGTTTTGACGTCGCACGTTATGGACGAGGCTGAGAGGGCGGACAGGATCGGACTGATGCGAGCAGGAAAACTCATTGAATATGGCACGCCTGAAGAAATCAAGCAGAGACACTCGGCCTCTTCAATCGAGCAGGTTTTCCTCAAGCTCAGTGAAGGAGCGGTGGCAGATGAGTAAGACTAAGAATTTCTCGCCAAGCAGGGTTATCGCGGTCACGTGGCGTGTCTTGACGCAAATTCGCCGAGACAGACGCACCATAGCCTTGATGATATTTATACCCGCCTTAATCATGCTCATATTCGGCTTCGTACTGGGCGGACAAACGAAAAACCTCCCCATCTTAGTTGACAACCAAGACGCTGGCTACACTGTTCATGCAGGACAAAACTCGACCAGCTTCAATTTCGGCAACGAGGTTCTGTCTTCGCTTCAATCGGATGATCAAGTAAAACTGAGCCAGGGAAGCTTCGAATTAGGAAAGACCGGCGTGGACAACGGAACATACTACGCTGCCATAACATTTCCAGCAAACTTCACCGAAGTATTAATCCTAAGAAATGCCGGACAGAGCATTAACGCGCCGGTCACGATTTACATAGATGGAACCAACCCCACGATTGAAGCCACCGTTCTGGCAGCACTGCAGAGTTCCCTGCAAAACACGTTCGGCAGCGGAGGAGTTGTTCTCAACGAACAATTTGCTTTCGGAGGCATTCAATTCTCAAGCCTGGACATAAGCATTCCATCAGTGATTTCTCTCGTGCTCACTCAAACAGTGCTCCTCGTCTCCCTCATAGTCATAGTCAGAGAAACCACGTCAGGCGTCTTATCAAGACTCTACGCCACGCCACTTTCAGCCTTCGAAAGACTGCTCGGATACTCAATAGCGCTTCTCATCCTAGGAATGGCAATGACAGGCATCGTTCTTTTCATGGGACTAGGAATCTTCGGAGCAATCGTCCAAGGAAGCTTCGCCCTGCTGTTCCTCGGAGCAGTCCTCTACGCCTCACTCAACATATTCTTAGCCGTCTTCCTGTCCAACTTCGCAAGAAACGAGCTACAAGCAGTCCAACTGGTACCATTAATCACCCTGACCAGCATGGCTCTAAGCGGAATGCTCATACCCGTCGACAGCTTCCCAAGCTGGGTCCAGACACTCGCCAAGTTCATTCCCATGTACTACGCTAACAAACTGTTTGAGGGCATAATGCTAAAAGGATACGGAATAAGCAACCTTGCCCAACAGTTCATCATCCTCAGCGGAATAGCAGCATTATTCTTCGTCCTAGCCGTAATGACCGTAAAGGACAAAATGGCCGACTAAGAAAAAATTATAACAGGATTGTCAGTAAAATCAGCGCGCGCTTTTTTCGCGTCTCTTTTTGTAGATTATGACTGCCGATAGTGTTAACAACATGAAAAACATCGTGGCTTGAATCGATGGAAACTCTGGAATAATTGCATATGGAACCATAAGCGGATAATTGTCGGTATTGTTCGTGTCAATTACGTAGTGTGTGTTCCAGACGCCTGAACTGTTAACTTGAATTGCGTTCGGATATTTTGTCAGGTAGTCGCTCCAGCAGTTACCCACGCTCCCATTGTCCCAGACGTTAGTTTGGTTGTAAGAAGAATAAACTTGCCTGGTGTTGTTGTTGAAGCTGTTAAGGTAGATTGTGTTGTCAGAAGAAGCTTCGAGCCAAATGCCAAATTGGTTGGCCGCGACGTTGTTGCCAGACAAAACGTTGTTAGAAGAATTTTCGAGGTTAATGCCATTCTCGCTGTTTGCTGTGATGTTGTTGCCAGACAAACTGCAATTAGAAGAATTGTAGAGGTCGATGCCGTCATACGTGTTTGCTATGACGTTGTTGCCAGACAAAGTGTTACCAGAAGCGGAGAAGAGGTCAATGCCCCAAGAGTTGTTTGCGATGTTGTTGTCCGTGATTTCTGAGTCGTTTGTGAAGGCGAACAAGAGTCCCTGACCGTTGTTTGTCAGGTTCAGCCCTTGCGCGGTCATGTTGACACAGTTAACGAAGCCCAAGTACCCAACCTCCGGATACGCCTCAGCGTTCACCACAATGCCCGACTGGTTCACGAAGTAGTAAACTGGCTTGCCATCCACGAAGTTTGAAGTGTCAACTGACTGTAGAAAGTCACTCAAAACAGAGCCACTGACGAAAAAGTTGGGTTCGTTACCTACCATCACGTTGCCAGACAAGGTGTTGCCAGAAGAATAGTAGAGATAAATGCCGTCACTCGTGTTTGCGGTGACGTTGTTTCCCGACAAAGTGTTGTCAGGAGAAGAGCCGAGCCAAATGCCAGTCCAGATGTTTGCGGTTGCGTTGTTGTCATTAATGGTGTTGTTCGAAGAAGTGTCGAGAATGATACCGTTAGCGCTGTTTGTTGTTGCGTTGTTTCCGTTGATCACGTTGTTGCTTGAAGCTGAGAGGTAGATACCGTAGCCGTAAATATCAAGGAGTGATTCGTTGAAGCCGCTGCCGAAAATATCATAAACGAAGGCAGGGTGGTTTGATTCTGCGTTGTTGTCGGCAACTGTGTTGTTTGAGGAAGAGTTGAGGTAGATGCCGACGCCGTTTGTTGTTGCATTGTTATCGCTGACGGTGTTGTTTGAAGAGCTGTTTAGATGGATGCCGTCGTAGCTGTTTGTTGTTGCGTTGTTTCCGTTGATCACGTTGTTACTTGAAGCTGAGAGGCAGATGCCAGTGCCATAAATGTCGTAAGGGAAGACCCGAGGGAAGGCGGGGTGGTTTGCTTCTGCGTTGTTATCGGCAACCGTGTTGCTCGAGGAAGAGTCGAGGTAGATGCCGACCCCGTTTGCCGTTGTGTTGTCACCGTTAATCAGGCTGTTGTTTGAATCGCTGAGATAGATGCCATAATAAAACCCCTTGATATTGGCGTTTTCGATTGTCACGTTGTTCGTGCTATTCAGGTACAAACCGACTGATTGGGACGCAAAAAACAGCGGTCCACTCAAGCCTTGCACCGTGTAACCGTCTCCGTCAATCACGACGTTGTTTCTTTCGACGACAATTCCGTAGACAATTCCGTAATAAGCCGGGTAGCTCATGTTGCCAGTGAGCGTGTAGGTGACGTTATCAACGCTCGAAATAGGCGCATTGGACGGCGTTACGCTTCCGTCGCTGTTGATGTAGACTGTTTCAGTTGGTTGAAGCTGGGTTGAAAAACCGTAAGGCTTCATCAGAGGATAATGATCTGTGTTGTTCGCGTCAATCACGTATGGTGTGTCGCCTATTCCGTCGCTGCCAGTCAGGTTCTGGTAAGGCCCGCTATGCAGGTCTGTGCCATTGTAATCGCTCCAGTAGTTCCCGCCACTGGGATAGCCGTTGTCCCAAATGTTCCCTACAGATGCCGAGTCAACTAAGATCTGAGGAACGTTTTCCACGAAGTTATTATGGTATATGGTGTTGTTTGAAGAACTCACGAGATGGATGCCGCTCCACATATCATTGGGGTAGCCAATACTGTTTGCTATCACGTTGTTCCCGATTATGCTATTATTGTTGGAAGGCCATGGTACAGTCACACCATCAGGAGCTATAAAGTATCCCAGCACGATGCCTTCCACGTTGTTTGTTATGTTGTTTTCGAAGACTGTATTGTTTGAAGCCAAACCGAGCCAAACGCCCCACGTCTTGTTTGTTATGTAGTTTTCCGAAATCATGTTATCTGAAGAGTTCGCGACCCAAACACCAGTTAAGAATACAGGTTCCATTGAATGAACAATCAGATCGTTTGTTATGTTATTTTTGGAAATTGTATTGTTTGAAGAGTAATAGAGGTTAACGCCGGTGCCGCTGTCTGGTATCCAGTTTTCAGAGACCGTGTTATTCGAAGAATCTCCGAGCCCAACGCCATTTCCGTCGTTTGTCATGTTGTTTCCGGAAACAGTGTTGCTTACAGAGGAATCAAGCCAAACGCCATCATCCTGATTGTTCGCCATGTTGTTTCCATAGACCGTGTCGTTTGAAGAACTGTAGAGGTATATGCCCTCCGAGTTTGCAGTTGCGTTGTTTCCGATAATCATGCTGTTGTTTGAACCCGAGAGATAGATGCCGTTTTGAAAGTTTTCGACACTGACGTTTTGTATTGTCACGTCGTTTGTGCCTGTCAAGTTTAAGCCGGTTGATTGATCATAGTCCGGTGCGCTCGGGCTTCCTTGCACTGTGAAACCGTTTCCGTCAATCACGATGTTGCTTCTTTCGGCAACGATACCGTCATATGTTGGGTAAGTAATGTTGCCCGTGAAGGTATACGTGATGTTGTCAACGGTTGAGATTGGGGCCGAAGCGGGAGTAACGCTTCCGTCACTGTTAATGTAGATAGTCTCAGCTTGTGCTCGCACGAGGCCAACGTTAAATGCCAAGGTTAGCGTGCCCACGAGAAGGAAAAAGCACATCATTCCAGAAACGATTTTCCGCGTTTCACTTCCCCGTCCAAAGAAATATGGCCGCAACCAACTTTAAAGTCTGTCTAAACCACAACTGAAGAGAATACACCCTTTTGCTCTTGCGCTAACAGAGATACTTAGGGACACTACCACTAACAGTCGGCCAAGTAGCCTTTATTTTCCCGCAGGATCGCCAAATCTTTCAGGTTTGGAAGTCCTACTCTTGCCCCCATTTTTGTTATGCATCTTGAGGCCACAAAATTTCCAATCCTTCCGCATTCCTCAAGACTTTTATGTTTAATCAGTCCGTAAAGGAACCCCGCACAGAAAGCATCCCCGGCACCAGTCGTGCTAATCACATTCACCTTGAAAGCTTCTATGCTGTGGCTCCGTCTACCATCGGTCACGTAGCATCCTTTGCTGCCCAACTTCACCGCAACAACCTTCACACCCCTCCTAAGCATGGCTTCGGCACCCTTTCTATAATCAGCCATGCCTGTCAAAAGTTCAAGTTCACCTGCGTTCGGCATCAAGACATAACTTTTCTCAACAATCGATCCCAGTGCAGCCAGTCCTTTCCTCGCGTACAATGCTCCAGGATCAAAGCTTACCAAAACGTCTTCAGGAAGATTCTCAAGAATTCTCTTCTGTGTCTGAAACGATTTTTCTCCTACAAAAGATGTTAGGTGAAGAAATTTGGTTTCAGAAGCATATTTCTTGATTTTCTCGCTGAGTTCTACTTGGTTGTTTACGCCCGCGTCAACGTATAGTGCTCTGTCGCCTTTTTCGTCCACGAAGCCCATGACCGTTCCGCTTCTGCCTCTCTTTGCGACGGCTATGCCTTTTGTGTCGACGTCTTCTCTGCTGAATTCTTCTAGCAGCATTTTTCCTTCTCTGTCGCCTGCAACTTTTCCGATAAAGCCGACTCTGCATCCGAGTCTTGCCAAGCCTACGACGGTGTTTGCGGCTGATCCGCCGCAGGTCTCCGCAAAGTCTGTTATGAAGCTCTCCTCTTCTGCTGCGGCTATCCTGTTCACTCGGAAGAGTTTGTCCACGTTTAGCGCGCCGAATCCTATAACGTCAAATTTGCTCATCGGAACAGCTCACGCAGGTAAATCTTGTGCTGACCCAGTTTTCCACCGTAGTTTCCAGCCGACACCTTCACGACGCCGTTCACGCTTAGGCTTGCTTCAATCCCGGCCTTCATCGCCTCTTTCACCGCCCGCATCGAAACGCCGTTTATCACTATTTCAGGAATGTACTTGACCACATCGGGCACCTTTGAATCTTTGCCCAACTTCTCCCTCAGCGAGGGGCAATAGGGATGGTTCGTCGTCGGTCCGATCAGCGGAAACTTGGTCTCGGTCTTCGAGCCGGCTGAACAAACGTCGAAAGGCGTTATCACCCCCTCAACCTTGCCTATGGCTTCTAGCGCGGCCTTTCCCGCCTCCGTGACAGCCTGCTTCGTTCCGCACATTATCCAAAAATTGCCTCCAGAAACTCCCCTCGCATAACCAACGTACCGCTCTATCAGAAAGTCAGGCACCATCAACGGAACAACAATCATGCGCCGACCGTAAACACGCTCCTCCCACTCATACCCATCCCCGCAATGCCCGACCCTCTCCACCATATCCATCCTCCCCAACGGTTTACTCTGCAACGCCTCAAAAACCGCCGTGAACGGCTTCACCAAAATGTCCTGCCTAATCCGGTAAGAAAGCTCCCGTTCAAAACGCTCAACCACAATCTCCAAAGGCTTATCCTTCTCCAGGCCCTTCCAGAGCTGCAGAACGGCCCCTTTCCGCTTGTCCGGTGTCTCCTCCTTGCTGAGCCATTTTTCAATTCCACCCTCAAGCCTGCCAATCACCCCCGAAGGCGTAGCCGTAGCGTCCTCCGCGGCCATCCTCAACGTTTCCTCATCGTCCGCCGTGACCAACAATCGCACGTACAAGCCGTCAAACGCCTCAGCATAAGTGTCCTCAACCAAACCCTTTCTGACCATCCCAACCCAACCTGTCATACCCGTTAGCAAATTTTCAATTTGTGCTTTTTGGTCCCGGCTTGCAGCGTTTTCACACTGAAATCCTCGCCTCCCGTACATGTTCTGAAAAATCTAACGTTTCTTTACTTCAGAGTTCAATCCATAAAAAGCGGGAGGGCCAGTTGCCCCTTCAGCGGGCGCTAGGCATCTTCACACGCTTTTAACGAGTGGCTGCGGACGCGCTACGGTCAAATTGTCGATTGTTTGCTACGTCGGTGGGGGTCGGGTTCCCAGAGTCACTGCGACGTTAATCGTCTGGTTGTTTCGGACGGCCGTGACGTTTAACGTTTGGCCCGGCAGGGTGTTCTCTTCCAGGTAGCTTGAGAGGGCATCTCCGTTCGCGATTCTCGTGCCGTTGAAGGCTATGATTATGTCACCGCCGATAGTGTACGTGTTCCCGAAAATGTCAGTAAACGGCGTCGTACCACCTTGTAAGCCCGCTGTGGCTGCAGGTCCCCCGCTCGTCACATCAGAGATCAGCCAACCGTACGTTACAGTCGTGTTCATAGCCTGCGCAAGCTCATAGCTCATGTCGACTCCGTCGGCTCCCAGATAGGGATGACTGTTGTACGAACCGTTTATGACTAATGACGGAACTTCTCGCAGTATCGTGCTGGATGGAATCGCCAGACCGAGCCCCTGAGCGGCCACGCCCTCATAGGTGGCAGTGTAAGAGGTTATTCCAACAACCTCGCCCGCATAATTCAACAACGGCCCCCCCGAGTTACCGGGGTTTATCGGCGCCGAAGTCTGAATACAATCAGCTATGGTGTAGGTGGTCCAGTCAACCGTAACCGACCTGTGGAGCGCGCTCACTATTCCCGAAGTCATCGATCCAGTCAACCCGAGAGGATTGCCAACCGCGAAAACAGGGTCGCCAACCTGCAGCGTCGACGAGCTCACAATCGTGAGAGGAATATACTCGCTCTCCGGCGCCGTCGTTGACAGCGTGGCCAGATCCGAGTAGAGGTCTGTGCCCGTCACGTTTGCTGCGTAAGTGTTTCCGTCCGTGAAGGTGACAGTAATGTTGACTGCGTCTTCCACAACGTGATAGTTTGTTACGATTGCAAACTGTCCAGTCATGTTAGTGACAAACCCTGAACCCTCCACTTCCTCGTAGACGGCGTTGCCGTAGAAATCGTAACCTTCCAGTACATTTCCTTCAACCATTACTATCGAGTTCTTGACCTGATCGTACAGCTGAGAAAGCGAAACGTTCTCTCCCGAAATCGTAATGTTAGTGACGGATGCGTTTTGCATCGTTTGAAGTTCCTGTTCCAGATCTGACACTTGAGTCTCGAGGCTGCTGACTTGGCCCGAGTTTGACTGCAGCTCCTGTTTAAGGTTTAATATTTGAGTTTGAAGGCTGCTGACTTGGCTCGAGTCTGATTGCAGTTCCTGTTCCAGAGTTGACAGTTGAGTTTGGAGACTGGCAGTTTGGCTCGAGTTTGATTGTAGTTCCTGTTCCAGGTTGGATATTTGAGTTTGGAGGTTTCCTATTTGGGTTGAGTTTGATTGTAGTTCTTGTTCCAGATTCGATATTTGACTCTTGGAGTTGTTTATTTGGTCTGAAGTCGTGAAGTTGCTTATCGCGTAGCCTAGCACTCCGCCTATCAGCAAAGCTACGAGGGCTATTCCTATCAAAACTGTGGATAGACTGCGTGTTCTTGGTTTTTCAGGTTGTGGTTGCATCATGATAGACTCCTGAGGCTTAACAAATTTTTTGTCCATGAGGGATTTCTCGTGCATTGTGCGGTGCCGTTTTTCGTGCTTACGGTCTTGTCATTCATTTTTTTCACCGTTTAATAGCTACTATCTCCTATAGTAGCGAACTTTATAAACGTTACGACCTCCGATAGTAGCACATCTGCCAAACGGTTAGGCCCCCTGTTCATTTCAGTCTGCGGTTGAAGAAGTCAAGAATTATCTTGAACGTTCGTGTACGCATCGACATGTCCGTGTAAGCGCCGTGTCCCTCTTCGCCAAACTCAACATACTCAAAATCTTTTCCTTCTTTCTTGCCCAGCTCAATCAGTTTATCCCTGAACTGTCGACTCTCCTCCACTGGACACCTTGGATCGTGCACACCGTGAATAATCAAGATTGGACACTTGATATTCTGTGCAAAGTTTAATGCGCTTCTTTCTTCCCACAGCTTCGAATTTTTTTCAGGATCGCCCATGTTCATCCTGATAAAATACTTGAAATGCGGCTGGGAGCGTTGATAGAAGGTTTTGAGACGTGAAATTCCCACCCACGCGCACGCGGCAGCCCACAATCTGGGTTTTTTGGTCACGGCCATGAAAGTCATGTAACCTCCGTAGCTTCCACCGAATATCCCCATCCTAGCCTTGTCCACGTATGGCAGAGACCTGAGATATTCAGCGCCCGAGGCAACATCTTCAAGATCTTTACCTCCCCAATCCATGAGGTTCATGTCTTGAAATTCTCTGCCGTACCCGGTGCTTCCCCTGACGTTGGGCAACAACAAAACATAGCCTTCGTTTGCCAAGACCTGCCCAAACATGTCAAAGTCGAAGAAATACTGGCCGGTTGGTCCTCCATGCGGCATGATAAGTGTCGGAAGAGCCTTCCCTTTCGGAATGTTCTTAGGTTTATACAGTATCGCGGGAATCTCAAGCCCGTCAGAGGACGTGTACCAGACACGTTCCGGAGTAACGAAGATGTCTGGGTCCGCGTTTCCATACTGCGGTTCAATCAGGTATTTTATGGTTTCAAGTTCAAAATCGTAGGCAACCAGAGCGCTCGGAATCGTCGGAGTGTTCAGAGGCGCTACCAAGAGCCGATCGTTTAACGCGTACTGAACGCTTGAGGCCAAACCTTTCGGAAACCTCGTCTCATCACACTTTCCACTCTCAACGTCGTAAACGACTGGAAGAACCGTCGCTTCATGATTTCTCAAACACACCAGTTTCTTCCCATCTTCAGAAAAGCCCGCAGCAGTCTCCTCACGTTCGCCGCCCAGGAGTCTTGTTTTTCCAGTCTCAAGATCGTAAATGCCGGGCTGTTTCACAGTGTAAGCGTCAGTCGTGAAGGCTAGCAGTTCGCCGTCTCTGCTCCATTCCACCGCATTGTCTTCCGAGCCTTCTTTCACACAGACTATTCTCTTCCTTTCACTCCCCTCAGGGTTCACGAGCCAGATGTCCATGTTCCGCAAGTCTTTAGTCTCATTCACGCCGTAGGCTATCCAATCATGCTTCGGGCTCCAAGAACAGCCCCCCATCGTCGGGTTCACGTGATCAGTGAGCTGTTTCACCTCTTTGGTTCTAATGTTCAACTTGAAGAGGTTAAGCTGCCCTTTTCTTGTCGAAAATATCACTAGGTACTTACCGTCGGCACTCGTGTCAATAGCATAGTTTTGAACCCCAACCGTTTCGGTGAGCGGCTCAGTCTTTCCCGATTTGACATTGATTTTAATCAGGTTGTGGTTTTCGTCGCCGTCTTTGTCTTTGGCGAAAATCAGGCTTTCATCGTCCCTCGTCCAAACGAACCCTGCCCGAATAGCCCTAGGGCACTCACCGTGACTCACTTGACGTATCTCGTTAGTTTCCAAATTCAAACCATACAGTTCCAACTTGCCAGTCTTATCCCAGAAAAACGCCACTTTGTCTTTTGAATGATTAACTATCGGCGCATAGACTTGAGGGATTTTTGACAACGTGTCTACCGAATGTTCCTTCTCGTTCATACGCATCGGCTCACAGGAAAGTTGTGAAACAACTTGTTTAAGAATGTGTACTGTAACTACTTTGTTCGGGATAAAACTAGTCCTTCTCTCATTCGTGTGTTCTTCCATGCGTGCGAGTTCGGGGCGCAAAGTACCGTTCTGCGCACAGAACCCAAATATTCAAGTCGGCTGCAGTTAACCCTGAAATGAGAATAATTATCGAAGCTGAAACTAAAGACGATTACGAGCAAATAACAAGGCTTCACACTTTAGCGTTTAATGGAGACGGCGAAGCAAGACTTGTAGAGAGATTGAGAAGGACGCCGATCTACATTCGCGAATTATCTCTGGTCGCAAGATACAGAAATGCGATTATTGGACATGTATTGTTCTACCCAATAAAAATCCGTACACGTAGAAAGAAATGCGACTCATTGGCTTTGGCACCTATTTCCGTGATTCCCTGCTTTCACAACAGAAAGGTGGGTAGTAGATTAATCAAGGAAGGTTTAGAGAAGGCGCGTAAACTCGAATTCAAGTCCGTAATAGTTGTTGGGCACTCCAAGTATTATCCAAGATTTGGATTTGAGAGAGCTAGCAAATACGGAATTTCAGCACCATTCGACGTGTCTGACACTGCTCTCTTTGCTGTCGAGTTGGAGAAAGACGGATTGAAAAACTGCAGTGGAACACTAGCATATCCTATTGAATACGGATTAAGTACATAGCACGCGCTAGAGAGAGTTAGAATTAGCCAGAGGGAAGTTTTATCCTCACACATTTCAGAAAAGTTATAGCCGAGCTGAAAATGACTATCGGTTGGTGAATTGGGTTGCTTGAAGGAAAGAATGTGAATTTGAGGGTTTTGGAAAAAGAAGATGTTGATTTTGAAGCCGAATGTTTTAATGACATGAATTTCTGGGGGGAGTATAACAGCCCTGTTCTTGAGCAGATTTCGAAGTCGTCATTGATGCAGCTATTCGATAATCCTTCGGACTTTCAAAAAGTGACTGAGTGGAAGCTGTTCGTCATTCAGAAGAAGGACGCAACTAGGATAGGTCTCATGTATCATCGGATTTATCAGCCATACGGAGTGATGGGAATTGGTTGCTTTTTGGTTCTTGGCGAAAGGGGGAAAGGATATGGAACAGAAGCCACTCAGCTGATGGTTGATTACCTATTTCTCACCAAAGACATCGTTCGCATACAAGCAACAACAAACGTGGGTAACGAGACGGCACGAAGGGCTCTGGAGAAGGCAGGCTTCAAAACAGAAGGAACAATCAGAAAACTAAAATTCGTGAGAGGAGTCTGGACCGATTCCTATCTCCTCAGCATCCTCAGGGAAGAATGGAAAGAACCAAAAATACTAACAAAAACCACCCGATGAAGACTAGCTGAGAAGCTCTGAAATTCTCGGTTTCCAACTTGGTTTTTTTACTTATTAACGCGCGCTGAATTGCGTTTGTATAAAGTCTTGCGCCAAACCCCAAAACCAGAATATTCAAATCGGTTGTAGTTAACCTTGAAATGAAAATAATCATTGAAGCCGAAACTGTGCGCCCCTGACCGACCACTAATGGTCACCCAATCTAACCCCTACCCTACCTAACCATATACAACGCACACGCATACGGAGTGGGTGTGAGAAGAATTTGCGTAACTTCCGCTTTTTCCGGTCCTATTTTAGGACACACTCAAGACACGGGAATAGAAAAAGCGCGCTTTTGTCGGGATTTGATGGAAAAACCGTATCTTCATTTGCGCCTTGGGAGAACGGGCTAGGACATAGTAGTTTCCAGATTGAGTGGGTGCAAAGCCTATTGTCGCAATGTCAACAGTTGTTGACCTAGGGTTTGTTTTTGGTCAAGAACACAGGAGTTATCTGTGCGTTTTCGGTTTACAACCTGTTGTGATTGGTTGCCATGGACGGCCGACTTGAGAAAGATGACATGGGAACGGTTCAGGCTCGAAGGGCTGAAGCGTTTGAGAAGTTGAGGCTGGGCTTCGCGGTTTCAATAGTCTCAGTTGTTCTGCTCGTTTTGAGCCTTTTCGGGTTGAGTCTTCTGTTCGTTCCGGTTCCGGCCGCCTATTTTTTTGGAATCTATGAACGGGCAAATGGTTGGAGACTCTTGGGTTTCGGGAAAACAGAAACGGTTATGTGGCTTTGTGCGTGTCTCCTTGCTGTTTCGCCGTTGGGTTGGGTCTTTATCGGATTTTGGAGTTACTCAAACATCACTATTGGCATAGTTTATCTGGTTCCTCTAGCACTGTGGGGATTCTACACGGCTGTTGAGAATCACAACGTCGGGGAGGTGGAGAAAAAGCTCGGTTTGAACCTGAGACTTGGAAGAATCTTCGCTTTGTGCGGAGTCTTGACCGTTGCCGTTGTTTATGGCTTTGCAATTTTTTCAGGGATTCTTTCCCCGTCCTCCTATATCCTGCTATTCAATTCGGTCGTTTTCGCATCTCCATTTCTGATCCTTTCATGCGTCACATTCATCAGAAAACTCAAACCCAAGTGCAAGACAGATACTGGATAGAGCTTAAAAGAGCATTGAAGCGCGCGCTACTATGGTGAGGGAACCGGCTGAAAACATCCTCAGGCTGCTCAGTTGTTTAACCACTTTATAAGGAAGCATACGTAGTATAAGGCAGTAGCGTTTTGTTGTTGAAGCACGAGAAGCACGGCAACTTTACACGTTACAATCAATAATAAAAAAAGAGCGATGGAAAATGTCAGAAAAATCGGGAATAGTTTTCGTAGGTAGCAAAACACCAATGGACTATGTTCTGGCGGTTATCACCAGACTATCTGCTGGCGAGGCTAAGGAAGTAACATTGAAAGCACGAGGACGAGCGATTGCCACAGCCGTTGACGTAGCTGAAATAACCAGAAGACGCTTCCTAAAGGACCTAAAAATAGGCAAAATCGCCATCGGGACAGAAGAGATGCCGGCAAGGGAAGGCGAAAACAGATCACGGATGGTTTCAACGCTGGAAATAACCCTTACAAAAGAGTAGGAAAACCTTCCGAATCAGATGCGCGAGCACAGCAAAAGTAAGGGACTACTGAGGCGCGCGCGAGGCGGAAAGCAGCAGCACATTAGTTAACGTTTAAGGTTTGGGCGATGTCATGAAGATCACTATTTTCGGGGCAACAGGTGAAACGGGCAGACAACTTGTCGAACAAGCACTTGCAGCAGGACACGAAGTTGTAGTCTATGTTCGCAATCCAACCAAACTCCACATTAACTCTGAACGTTTGAAGGTCATTCAAGGCGAATTGGCCGATGAACCGCTGATTGAAAGCGCGGTGAGCGGGGCAGACGCGGTAATTAGCGCTCTCGGTCCAAGGGGCGGCTCAAAGAATAAACCCATTGCGCGAGGCATACAAAACATAATTGCGGCGATGAAAAAACAAAACGTACACAGACTAGTCATTACCTCAACCTTGAGCGCTAAGGATCCCAACGACCCATTGAATTTCAGAACCAAGGCGATGGTCAACCTTGTCAAGGTCACGATGCACGGCGCATACAAAGACATAGTCAGCACCGCAGAAACCGTGCGCAACTCCGATCTTGATTGGACTATCGTGCGCCTAACGATGCTTAACAATAATCCCAAATCCGGAAAAGTCAAGGCTGGCTGTGTCGGAAAGGGCGAAGTAGGCACATGGACTTCACGTGCAGACTTAGCCGAATTCCTGCTCAAACAAGTACAGGACACGAAGTATTTGCGGCAAGCACCCGCGATCAGCAATTAATTGTGATTAAAATTGGAGAGAAAAAATGAAGAACGGAGGTGGAAAAATTGACTCTTGTGAAAGTTGCAGAAGCGTCAGATATCCCTCTGGGACAAATGAAGGTCGTAAAGCTTGCTGAAAAAGAAGTTTTGATAGCCAACGTAAACGGCGTCTATTACGCCATCGGAAACATTTGCACACACATGGGCGGCGACCTTTCAAAAGGAATGTTAGAGGGAAACACGGTGACCTGTCCCAAGCATAAGGCAAAATTTGACGTCACGACCGGCAAGGTTGTTTCTGGTCCAAAAATTCTTTTCATGCACCCAAAGATCAAGGATGAACCTGCATACGTGGTGAAAGTTGAAGGGAAGGATATTCTACTTGAACCTCAGCAGTCAGTTTGAAGGGATAGGCGCGCGCTAAGAGCCATGAGCACAAACAAGCATCCATTTTTTTACAATTCATATTTCGTCTATTAGCATTGTGTGCGGGAACAAACTTTATCGCCAAACACACACATAGCGTTCACGCGAGCTCCAGCGAACAACGATAGCTAAATAACACTTTTGCTAAGCAATTTGTCAGTGCCGTGCGGTAGCGCGAGCGCTGGGGAATTCGACAGTTGGACTTGCCCCCATTTGGAGTCTAATCCCCTCGAGCCCGCCAATAAGATTAACAGCGCGTGCAGAAAGCCTGCAGGAAATGAACTTGCGTTGACCGTTGCCTTGTGCACTAAAGGAACTCAAGGTGTGACTGTTGACTTGCAGCAGCAAAACATAAAAAAGCTTATTGCCACCTGTTATCATGATATGCAGCTTCTTAAAGGGAGGTGATTAAAACGGCAGAAAAAGTCGAGGTTACACCTGAGAGAATGGAGAAGATTAGGACTGCGATAACCGGGTTCAAAGACTCAGTGGTTGACCAGTTGAAAGACTTACACGCGGACGTGAAAGATTGGCGATTTGCAGTGGAAAGCCACGAAGAAGGGGTCACCGTTGACGTCTCAGTGAAGGTACTCATAAAGCCAAAAGCCAAGAAATAGCTCCAACAAATGAAGCAACGGATCATCTCTGGAAAGAACTAGTGAAGGCGAAACTGAAGACTAGAATTCTCAAAAGAGATCCCGCCGTCATTTCTTCTTGATTTTCTATCCATGTGTGGACGATGAAGGCGTCTGGTTCAACCTGAGGCCTACAGATTGGTTGAAAAATGGTTTCAGTATTTCAAAAACCGAAGAGGGGAAAAGACCGGATCATTCACCGGCCAGTTGGTACGTGTTCTTGTGAAAGTCGTTTTTGTTTTGAAGCCACTCATACCCTTCTTTGCGGCCTATTTCTTGAACAGGCAGTTCAAATCATGGCAACAGAGGAATCTAATCATTGAGCATAAAGTCAAAATAGAAAGAACGGCAAGGTTCTGCTATAAAATAAATGTGCATTTCGCGCACGCGTGGTCGTCGTCCCGTCGTCGGTTGGGAAAAGTTTAGCTCCAAACCCAAACCCACTCAAGTGTTTTCTTACGCCGATGCGCGCGTGTGCATGCATACGCGCGCTGCGCGCAATGACACTGCCAGAAACCTTTTAATCAAATACCACGGGATAGTCTGCATACCAAGAGAACCAGCATGTTAGAAAAGCATGTTCAGGATATGGTCATTTGAAAGTTCTAATGATAGCAGATGATCCCGAAGCACTTGCATTTGAACAGATCATTGAACTGAGAAAGGCTGTTCAAGAGCTTGTTGGGAAAATCGATTTGCTCGTGTTCTCGAAGGATTCTATTTTCCTCAACCAAAAAAAGATAAGTGAGAAAGGAGATACGAACGTCGGATCGGCGCAGAACATTCTCGGGAAAAAACGGTACACCCTAATCATCGTTTCCTTGGAAGCTGACAATCTCAAGAAGCTGTTCTTTGAAAGATCGAACATAATGCAGTATCTGAGAAACTCTCCTTCTCGTGTAAGTATGTATGTATTTGGAGCATCCAAAGTTCTAAACGAAATAGAGGCAAGTAGAAGTGTTAACCTTTTTAAGTTTTCAAGACCAGGAGTAGCTAAGCTAACGCAAGAATTTAGGACCGCCATTCTGGATTATATCAGGGAGGAACAGAGCAAAACCGAGGACGTCTGAGAATGGAAGAAAAATGGGAATATGCAGAGGCAGACACTCAACATAGTGTTCATGGATTTCATCTAGCGCGCGTCCTCTTTGGCAGAGAATTTGTAGATTGGTTCACTCTGCTTGCATAACATAATTGCAGTTGAACCTCGAATCTTTGATTACTCTAGGCGCGCTGTTTCGGGGCAAAAACCCTTTTATCTCTTCATTCCAAGACGAGATTCAGGATGTTGGACATGCAGGTCGAGGCTGTGTTTTTTGATCTATTCGACACCCTGCTGCTGCTCGAACCTGGGGAAGTGTACTATGAAAGTTGCTTGATGAAACTTTACGAATCCTTGGTCAAAAACGGAATCAACGTCACATTCAAAGATTTCAGCCGCGCCTACTTCGAGGTTCGAGACAAATACTATTCGGAGTCTCGCCAGAGCCTAGAGGAACCCCACTTCAACGTTCGGGTTGCCCAGACACTGCAGAAACTCGGCTTCAATCTTGCCCCATCCAATTTCATCGTGTCACAGGCAACTGAGGCATTTGCTGAAGAATTCATGCATCACGTGAGCATAGACCCCGATGCGCATAACGTTCTGCAGAAACTACACGGAAAATACAAGCTTGGTCTAGTATCAAATTTCGGCCTCCCCGAATGCGGCAGACAACTCTTAGACCGTTTTGGCCTGAGCAAGTTCTTCGATATCATATTGATCAGCGGCGAGATTAACGTGAGAAAGCCCAGCCCCAAAATCTTTGAGAGGGCACTTGATGCTTTAAGCATGCGTGCTTCAAGAACAGTCTTCATCGGAGACATGCTGGATCTAGACATCATAGGACCCAAAAAAGTTGGCATGAGAACCATCCTGATAGAAAGAAGAGCCAGGCAGAATGACCCTGAGGTCAAACCAGACAAGATTGTCAAAAGTCTAACAGAACTCTTGAGCATCCTCGCCGATTGTTGAAGGGCGCGAACTGAATGGAAAGGCTCAAAAAAGCGGCGCGCGCTAGTTTCTGCGTGTTTGATGTTTCTGTTTCATTCTTTCAATATTTAGCTAGGATTCAGTTTCAGATGTCATAATGTTTAATATTTCAGATTCTTTTCAATACATATAGGAATTGAACATGTTCAAAAAACTCAGAGACAAAATCGCCCTTTCAGGAGTCACCGTTCTAGTAATAGGAGTCTCCTTGTTAATATTCACTTTCGTAAACGCCTACGGCTTCCTGACGCAAAGCCTCTCCCTTATCGGTTCGGGAGATCTATTGCGGACGCTCGGTCAATCTCTTCCCTCCATAATTGGAGCATCCATCCACTCGCTGTTCTTAGGGATCATGGTCTGGATAGGCTCACTTCTAACGGTAAGAGGCATCACAATTATTGAACACCTCCCAGAACCATCGCCACCAGCCACTCCGAAACCCGAAAACAAACCACAACTCGAACCTCAGAAAACAGAAACCGAAAAACAACCCAAAGAACCCACAAAGCCAGAGCTCAAACCCTCGGAACCGCAAATCATGGTCATCCCTCCAGGAGAAACCCACGAAATCGCGACACCACAAAACCAACCGGAAAAGAAAGAACCGCAGACTACCTCCTAGAACAAGGGATTTTGTCAGTGGATACAACCACAACTCATTTTTAATGAAACATTGCGCGCGCCCTAGCGTACGCGTCGAGATGGAGGGGCAACTTTCAGCCCAACCTTCCTACGGCCTCTCCCCTGACTTTGTTTCTAAACCTGCTGCTCTGTTCTGCCAGAGCCTCCACATTCTCTTCGGTAACTATAACGGCTTTAGGTAGCTTCTTCGGATACAACCTGAAAAGCCGCTTGATCAAAGACTGACTGATCCCGCTTTTCTTCAGCGCTTTCTTGTTCCAGTTCTTCACTAAGTGTAAGGCTTCAGGTTTTCCAAGCCTAAGAAACGCGTCAGCAATGACAGCTGTCACAACGCTGTTTTCAGAAAGAACTGCAACCTCCGCGTTTCTCACTGCGTACTGGTTGCCGTTGAAAGACACCGTTAAACCGCCCTTTCTCTCCACCAGCCTGAAAGCCTCGTCATCCGTTATGCTGTCGCCTACATACATGACATCCGCCACCGTAACGTTCAGTCTCCGCGCTATGTCGTCGATCGCTTCAGCTTTCTGGCCTCCGCCCACTGGTTTGACTTCACAATAGACGGTGCCAATCTCCATTTCAACAGCAATTTCTTTCCAGAAAATCTCGTCAAGCCGGCTCACCGTCTCCTGTTCCTTTTCTGCCAGGTCATCCAGCGACTCGGTATCTGAAGGGATGTCGAACACGGGCATGTTCACGATCTCCCTCGCAATTTGCTTCAACCTCTGTTTCTCCCTCGCTCCAATGCCGTACTTGTCCAAGCATACCCGTGTACAGTAGGCGTTCTCGAAGGGAAATTCCAAAACTTCGCACAGGCTTCTCAGATAGTGCTCGTAACTCGCACTGACTATGAACGCAGGAGCCAAACTCCTAACATGCTGAAGCGTGTTCCCTATGCCCGCGATGCAAACCAAGTGTTTAGCCGAGAATTCCCGCATTTTCTGGTCGGTGACGCCGTAAGCCTTGAGAAAAGGCAGAATCAGCTTAATCGTGCCACCGGCTTCATACCCCGGCTTCCTAACAACCTCTGCCAACACGTCGTCATACCTGCTCACAACAGTGAACAGCTTGTCCCCGTTAGGAACGAAATTAGAAGTTAACTCGAACGCGTTGTCATTCTTCGAAATCGGCCCTTCACAGTCCGAAACAAAGACTCTCTTCACCGTTTGCGCCTCAACTCTTCCATATGCTTCACGCTCTTCTCAATGTGCCCCTTGGAAGCGATGTCAGTTCTGCTCCACAATGCGCCGCCTTTTACGGCGGCTATGCCCTCAAGAGAAACATTCCTAGCCGTCTCCAAATCCTCACCCACGCCGACAACGCACACAGCCCGCGACTTAAGAGCAAAGGTTTCACCGTCTCGCAAATCCATCGAACCAGGATAAACACGAATACGATCACCATACTTTTTGCTCAGGGCGTAGGCTCCCGACAGGTCAACAGGCTTGCCAACCTCTCCTCTTCTCACAAGGTTGGGAAAAGCTTCGGCGTATCCACCGTAGCTGGGCGGAACCTTATACGTCACAACGGTCGCTGACTCTTCCAAGCTGACCTGGCTCAAATTTCCCTCCAGAATCCTGAAACAAACGTCGACAAAGTCGTCCTTCAAGACTGGCAAAACGTTTATTATTTCTGGGTCTCCCGGACGGCTGTTATTCTCAAGAATCTTCAACCCCTCGCCCGTGTGCATAAAAGCCACATACAACGGCACACCTCTCAAGCCTGACGCATCCTTTGAGCTCGACTTCCACTTTCCAAAAATCTTCTCCACCACCGCCAGTTCTCTCTCCCGATCAGCTTTGGACAGGAACGGCAACACGTCGCCCCTGTCCTTGTAACTGCCCATTCCTCCAGTGTTCGGTCCCCTGTCATCGTCGAACGCGCGTTTGTGGTCTCTCGTGTCGGGAAGGGGCACGAGCCTTTTGCCATCGCAGAAAGCTTGAAAACTCGATTCTTCCCCCTCAACCTTCTCCTCAATGATAACCGCGCCGTACTGAAAGTTGGATAGGAAGTGTTCAAACAGTCCCTCTCGCGTTGTGAAATGGTCTCCCCAGACGCCTACTCCCTTTCCCGCTGTAGGCTTGTCAGGCTTGACGACCGCCTGTTCTTGCAGCTCGTCAACCCAGCTTTCAACGGCCTGCTTCACCTGCGCCTTGTCCCTATACTCTTTAGGATCAAAAACCTTGAAACGCGGGTTCACTTCCGGCGCGACTTCCTGAAAAAGAAGCCTCTGCAACACCTTGCTTTCTTCTATGGCGAACTCCTTCGTCGGGCAGATCAAGGGTATGCCCGTCTGCTTTTCCACGAGGTCCCGCACGCCTTCGATGATAGGCTTCTCTGGACCGATTATGCCGAAGTCGATGCTGTCCCTGTTGGTCTCTGCGAACTTGCATATTTCACGAATGTTCAGGTCCGGTATGACAACGTGCTTGGCGGCCCTCTCGACGTTGAACGGGTTCCGCTGCCTGTCTGCAACATAAAGCTCCACCCTGTAGTTTCGGCTTCTCGCGAAGGCGTCAACCATCGCGGCTTCTCTCGAACCGTAGGAAACGACGAGTACGCCCACCTTCTCCAAGAGATATCCTCCATGTTTACGAATTAACTTTGAAACGCCTAACCCTGCTTGCGGCTACGCCATCTCGGCGGGATCTATCTCGTACCCTCTTCTGTCTTCTTCGCGGCCTTCCAAGAACTGTTTCTTCATCTTATCGGCTATCTGCTGAGCCATCGGCGTGGGATACTTGCCCGTCACGCATGCCGTGCACAGTTGGTCCTTCTCGAAGCCCGTCGCCTTCACCAACCCTTCAAGAGACTGGTAGCAAACCGCGTCCGCTCCGATTATCTTGGCAATCTCCTCTGGGCTGTGCCGTGAACCTATCAGCTGCCCGTACGTTGCCATGTCAATGCCGTACAGGCAAGGTCCGATAATACGTGGAAAAGTCACGAACACGTACACTTTCTTGGCGCCCATTCTTCGCAGCTTCTCGACTATTATCCGCGTCGTGTCGCTCCTGACGATGCTGTCCTCCGTGACTATGATCCGTTTTCCCTCAACCTTCGGCCCCAGAATGTTGACCTTCCTGTCTATCGTCGAATTGCGATCCTTGCCCAGCAACAGAAAAGCCCTCTCAGTCACGTACCTGTGCCTCCGCGTGGCCCTCTCCCACCTTATCCCAGAAGCCTCGTGAACACCCATCGCCGAATCGTCACCGGTTTCGGGCACGGAAAGAATGATATCGGCATCCTTCACCGCGCCGGGGTTTTCTTTGACCAAGTTCCTGCCAAACTCTTCCCGAACCTCATACACGTACCTGTCATCGAACCGCGAATCCGGCCTCGCAAAATATGCAAACTCGAACGCGCAGAAGGCCTTCCGCTCACCACTCACAAGCTTCCGCCTCTCAAAACCCTTCTCGGAAATGGTCACAAGCTCTCCGGGCTGCAGCTCAAAGTCCCGTTCAAAACCATTAATGTCCAAACTCACGGTCTCCGAAGAAAACACGAGGACAGAACCGTCAGGACTATGACCGGCGCATAGCGGTCTTATGCCGTGCGGATCCTTGAAAGCAAACAACTCGCCCTTCTCCGTAAGGCCCGCGACGCTGAAGGCTCCCTCAATCTCCTGCATGCACGCCTTGACCGCAGAATCCAAATCCTTACGCTTCACAAGCTCAATCAAAAGTTTATGACAAATCAGGTCCGAGTCACACTCATACTCGAAACCCCGAAACTTACTGTCAATCTCCTTCCTAAGCTGAAACGTGTTAACAACGTTACCGTTAAACGAAACAGCCACCTTATTACCGTTCTTCGTGGCAGTAACCGGCTGCGTCCCTTTAATCAACGATTTCTCATCACACTTCCCAGAAGTCGTGTACCTCACGTTACCGATACCCATGCTCCCCGGCAACCGCCCAAACCACTCCTGAATCGCACTCGTTCTGATCTTCGGCACAAGATCCAAGTTCCTGTGAACGTGAAACTTACCATCCTGAAACGTCAAAAAACCATGCGATTGATGACCCCTATGATTCTGCGCCCTCATACCCCAATAAATGTAAGGAAAAACAGGCCTATTCTCAAGACTCTTTGCAGCGAACACTCCGCACGCGATCTTGAGATCATCTTGCATGCTGCGCAGTAGATAGAAGGGGGGTTTATCAGTTTTTAGGACATTTTTAACTAAAAACCATGTTAACTTTTACAAGAATAGTACCAAACACTGGTTTCAGGGCACGAGTGCCACCGTACAGAACTTCGATTTCGTGAATGTCTTTTTCTAAATTTCTTCGTTTGACCGTGAGCTAGCTCGCGCGCGCTAAGCGCTCAAACCGATAATGGATATGAAGAGACTCGACGGAGCGGACGCTCAAAAAAGGAGAAGAACGGAAAACTGTTGAGGCAAAGCAGAATTAATGAGACGAACCAGGCATTGTACGAACATTGGTTCCAACAGTAGCTGCCGCCCTTGGAAACACAGTTTCTACATTCGGCTCGCTCAAAAAACTTGGCCATCTCCAACCCGCATTATTCTATAGGTTAAACTCCTATTTTTCTTTTGCGACGCGCGTATGTATCAAACAGTCCCATATCCTTGATGAAGGACACTTTCGAAGCGGGGCGCTCATCATAACTATTCTTCAAATCTCACTACAACGGACGTAAAGAAAAAAAGAGGAGGCATCGTTCACCGTCGAAAAACCTTGTAAACCAAAGTAATGTCAACCCAAACACGAACGGAGCGGGTCGACCTTGACGCGCGCCAAGAGCAAATTTTAGGCATTTTCGGAACACTGCACGTGCAACATGGAAATTTACGCTGCACCATTACACGGCAACATTACATCTGATGTAAAGAAAAAAAAGGAGGGGGGCCGCACCGCTTAGAGGCTTTTTTCATGTCGTCCCTTGGCGAACCATATCCGAAACCGGGCGAAAGCCGCCGCAAAACAATGCAAGCTCCAGAATCTTGGAACAGGTTGCTGTAAACTTTATGGCGTGAGCCTGAACTTGTCTCTCGGGTACAGCGTGGTCTCTCTGATGTTCTTCTTACCCGTCAACACCATCGTCAACCTTTCCAGCCCTATCGCCCAACCAGCGTGCGGTGGCATCCCATAATCAAACGCCTGCAGATGATGCTTAAACGACTCAGGGTTCAAACCCTTCTCCTTCAAACGCTTCGTCAAAAGCTCCTTCGAAGCTATCCTCGTCCCGCCTGAGACCAGCTCAATCCACTTCCACATCAAATCAAAACCCTCGGAAACCTCAGGCCTGTCATCCCGCGGCTTAATGTAAAACGCCTTCGCCTCAGTCGGCCACTCAACAATAAAGTAAAAACCCGGATGAAGCCTCCCCACCGTCCTGAAAGCCGGCGTCGGAATATCCTCACCCCACTCAACATGCACTCCCTCCTTCTTCAACTCCTCAATAATTTCCGAATAAGTGAACCGTTTGAACGGAACTTCAGGCACCTTCAAACCATAATTCAGCGTCGCCAACTCTCTCCCACACTTTTCAACAACGCTCCTGCACGTATGCTGGATCACCTGCTCAAGCAACTGCATCACGTCTTCAGCGTCCGCAAACGCCTCTTCAACATCAATCGACGTAAACTCGCTCAGATGACGACGCGTGTGCGACATTTCAGCCCTGAAAAACGGACCGATCTCGAAAACCTTCTCCAAGCTCATCACCAACTCCTCCTTGTACAGCTGCGGACTCTGAGCAAGAAACGCCTTCCTGTCGAAGAAGTCGATGGAAAAAAGCGCCGCACCGCCTTCCGTAGCCGAAGCGATTATGCGCGGCGTGTGCACCTCCAAAAAGCCTCTCTCGAACAGAAAACTTCGAATCGCCTCTGTCGCGACGTGCTGAATCTTGAACACCGCGATGTTTTTCTCTTGACAGAGATCCAACGCCCTCGCGTCCAAACAGGCCTCCAGGTTTGCAGGCGTCTTTCCACCTATGTCTATGGGCAACTCCCCGGCCGTGTTAAAGATTCTGATGTCCTTCGGCAACACTTCGACGCCTCTTGGTGTCATCTGCGTCTTCTTCACCGTACCTCTCACGCCTATGCTGAACCGCTTCTGCAACACCTCTGACTTCGACAACACTTCGCCGCTTGCCTTCTTTCGCAACACCGTCACCTGAATCGTGCCCTCCCTGTCCTGCAGTATCACAAACCGAATCCCGCCCAAGTCCCTGATTTCCTGAACCCAACCAAAAAGCGTCACCTCCTGACCGTCCATCTCAGGTTTAACATCCACAGAATAGTGTGTTCTACGCCAGTCACCGACCGAATCCAAATTCATCAGAACCGCCCCGCCCAAGCCTAGTCCGCGAACTCAACCCGCAAAGTTATGTTGCGAACCTTACTGGCAATCTCCTTTAAAGCCTTTACATCAAGCGAAGAACGACCACGTTTTCTCCCCAGAATAACCCTCGTCTCCGTACTTCCATCAGGAAGCCAAATCGTGTTAATCGTCAAGATGTTTAACGGAGCAAACAAGTCTTCCAAAAACTTTCTATTATCAACCCCGTTCTCCAAAACACGAATACTCCTTCCGGTCTCTTCACCCAACGTTTTAATGATCTTTCCCCCGTAACCCAGAAGACGGGGAACATCCCCAGGACCGACCACAATCGCCAACGTCCCATCCGTCTCAACCGTCTTATGAAAATACACGTTCTGAAGCGAAGGAAACTTTTCCTCCAGAGACAAGAGCAAACGAGCCACTCGCAAGTCTGTCTCGCTCACTTCCCCAGACTTCACTTTAGCCGAACACTTTTGACACAGTATACCGCTCTTTAGGCAGAAACTGCAAAGACCCATCTTCAACTATAGAATGGCCCTCCACGAACAAAGGAGGGGCGGCGGAGCACATTGCTTTCCGTACTAATGGTGTCCTATCGTTCAAGCGAAATCTCGACTGTGCTGACGTTTGAAGGCGAGCCACCCTCTTCTCTAGGTGCCATCTGCTGTGTTCCAATGCCAATTCTCTTGATCTTCACGTCTGGCAAGAATCGGCGTCTGACAACCTCGACGACATCAACCGCTCGACTTATCGATCTTCCCCGCGCCTTAACATTAACTTCTTTAGCTCCGCCGTGAAAGAGGGTTATGCATGCCAGTACATAGTTCATTACTGGCTTGTTTCCGATCAACACTGCATTGCTTTCAGACATTTCCTTACCGCCTCGCTCCTAGTTTCCATTTTTTTTGTAGGATTCATAACCTTCTTTCTCCGCTAATAAATACATTACGGTTTAAATCCACAGTCTATCAAAAGCGTGATTTTGAAAAGAATCTGTTTTGTTCCTGTTTCTTGCTAAACATTTAAATAAACGACACTATCGTAAACACCAATCTTCACAAAAACCTAACGATCGAGGAGACAATTTGGAGAATCTCACAAGACGTTCGAGACAACTCTTGCAGTTGCTCTGCGACAAGGGCAAATCGACGAACGCCTACACTTTGCGACTAAAGCAGGATGAACTGGCAAGACAGTTGGACATAAGCAGACAAGCCTTGAACGTCCACTTGCGAAAACTACGAGACCTGAACTACATAAGAACCGGAAGAGGCTTCATCGACGTGACCGAAGAAGGCCTCAGCGCGCTCGGCATTTCCGCGACTCCCGCCTTCATATTCATCAAGGTTTCACCTCTCAAGAGAAGTTACGTCTACGAAAAAATCAAAGAGCTTGCGGTTCAGAAGGCGTTCAGAATAGCTGGCGATGTGGATGCTCTGGTAATGACGGAAAGAGAAAAACTCGACGAAATTCTAAAAAGGCTATCCTCAATTGACGGCATACAGGACACAAAGTCCTACATTGCGATAGAAACGATAAGATGAGGAGAAGGCCAGAATGAAACTGTTCGAGTACGAAGCAAAAAACATACTTGCAAAGTACGGCGTTCCCGTGCCCCAAGGCGGCTTGGCCTCAGACCCTCGGCAATCACGCGAAGTCGCGGCGAGACTGAAAATGCCCGTCGCGGTCAAAGCACAGGTCTTGGTCGCGGGAAGAGGAAAAGCAGGCGGCATTCAGTTCGCCAACTCTGCCGAAGAGGTTGAGAAAACCGCAGAAAAACTGTTGAAAATACAGATAAAAGGCATCCCAGTCAAAAGCGTGTGGATCGAAGAGAAAATTCAGGTAAAAAGAGAACTGTACTTCGGCATAACCACGGACAGGTTTAAACAACAATACGTCACGATTGCCTCAACAGTCGGAGGAATGGACATAGAGGAAGTGGCCTACAAAACCCCCGAGAAAGTGATAACAACTCCGATAAACCCCAACTTCGGCTTCCACCCATTCCAAGCACGACAGATCGCGAAAAGAATGGGCTACGCAGGGGCCCAAATCTCAGACCTCGGCAGAATACTCGAAAAACTCTACCTAATTGGCATGGACTACGACATTGAACTCATCGAGATGAACCCGCTGGTTGAAGCCTCAGACGGAAAATTCCTCGCAGCAGACGCACGCATGATAATCGACGACAACGCCCTCTTCCGTCACCAAGAGTACCGCAAGAAACTATTCGAAGGAGAGAGCGAACTCAGCACACAAGAGATAGACGCCCTCAAGAACGATTTAGCATACGTAAAGCTCGATGGAAACATCGGAGTCATAGGTAACGGAGCAGGCCTGGTGATGGCAACACTGGACACGATCCAATACTACGGCGGAAAACCAGCAAACTTTCTCGACGTCGGAGGAGGAGCTCCATCAGAAAAAACGGCGCTCGCCCTCAAGATAGTGCTCTCAGACGCGAACGTCAAAGTGCTCTTCATAAACATCCTCGGAGGAATCACCCGCTGCGACGAAGTTGCAAAAGGAATCCTAGAAGCCAAGGAGAAAGTCGGAGTGACGAAGCCAATGGTGATACGGCTGATGGGCACGAACGAACAGGAGGGAAAACGAATACTCACGGAGGCCGGAATCGACGTGCTGGAAAGCATGGAAGAAGCCGCACAACGAGCTGTCGAAATCTCCAAGAAAGGAGGCTCATAAACATGGGAATAATAATCGGCAAAGACACGCGTGCAATCGTCTGGGGAATAACCGGGACTCAGGGAACCTTTCACACAAGGCTCATGCTAGAATACGGCACAAAAATAGTTGCAGGCGTGACGCCGGGAAAAGGAGGAACTCGCGTTGAAGACGTGCCGGTCTATGACTCAGGCGAAGAAGCACAGGAAAAACATCACGCCAACGCCGCAATAATTTTCGTGCCCGCTCCCTTCGCCGCAGATGCGGCTCTTGAAGCCATGAAAAACGAAATAAAAACCCTCGTCATAATAACCGAACACATTCCCATCAAAGATGCTATCAACGTCATGGCATACGCGAAACAGGTCAACGCAACCGTAATCGGGCCTAACACTCCAGGCATAATATCGCCCGAGGCATCCAAACTAGGCATAATGCCCTCCCACATCTTCAAACCCGGTAGCGTAGGCATGGTTTCACGCAGCGGAACGTTAACGTACGAAATAGCCGCAGGGCTTTCCAGAAAGCAGCTGGGGCAGTCCACATGCTTAGGTCTGGGAGGAGACCCAATAACAGGATTGAATTTCGTAGACGCCCTGGAAATGTTCAAGAACGACTCACAGACGAAAGCCGTAGTACTGATAGGGGAGATTGGAGGCAACCTTGAAGAGTTGGCAGCAAAATACATTTCAGAGGAAGCTTTTCCAAAGCCCGTCGTGGCCTTCATAGCCGGTCGGTCGGCTCCCCCTGGAAAACGCATGGGACACGCAGGAGCAATCGTGATGGGCAAAGCTGGGACGGCTGAAAACAAGATCGACACTTTCAGAAAGGTAGGGGTGAAGGTTGCAGAAAAACCAAACGACGTGGCAGAACTCCTGACCAAGATGATTAAAGCCTGAAAGATTCTCGAGTGGCTAGGACGAACCGGCAAAAAGTATATTTGATACTGGAATGTCTCACTCTTACCCACACAAGAGAGAATGAACAATGCCGATACTTGATCCTCTCAAGAAAACCCTAGCTCAGAGACACCGGCTCTACATGAAGATATGCCGACAGTGCGGCGCAAGAAACGCCGCGACCGCGGTAAAATGCAGAAAATGTCACAGCAAGAACCTAAGATGGAAGAAACGGGAACTAGTGAAGTAGCTTCTAATCTATCTATCTCTTCCCTCAGAGGATTTTTGAAAGGTTTTCGATGTTGAAAGCAGTGTTTGCGCAGCCGTTCTTTATCAGTGAAACGCTTTGGCCGCTTATGTTCATCGCTTTCAGTGTTTCCCCTCCGGTTCTTACCTCTTCGCCGCAGGCCACTCCGATGACGCCTTCGTAGTGGTTCGCGCTCAATATCTTTGGAATGCAAGAGCCCCCGGGCAAGATGTAAACGTCATAGCCTTTCTTCTTTGCTAGAAGTTCAGCTTTTCCAACTTGACAGTCGGGAGAACAGTGAGCGCAGACGTATGACGGCAAAGCGGCGTCGAACGCTGCTTTGCATCGGTTGTCCATGTATTTTCTGGAGCAGTGAGGCAGAAACAACGCTCTTCTCTTCGTTTGAATGAATCTTTCCCTCTCGATGAGGTTCTTTGCCTGCACATCTATAAGATCCTCGAGAAGAGTAACGGCGTCGGACAAGTTGAGCCCCGTTGCCTCTTGAATCTTGAACTTTTTTATCATTTCTTGGGCGGTTTTGCCCACCTTTCTGTGCACGTCCTTTTGGTAGGCAGCCGTAGTGACTTCCGTGAAGAAATACCGTGATATCCTTGAAAGGTCGAACGTAAACCGGTATGGCACAGCCTCCTATATTGGTAGACCAAACCTTTAAAATTACCTATTATTATAGTACGGTTAAATCAAGAATGCTTACGAGAAGGAGATGGTTTGGTTGGAAAAAACCTCTGAAAAAAGAAAAGAGAAAGACAAAGCGAGCACGATAACAGCAACAAACACAACGACACTCGCACAGATTTGTGGAAGCGACCTAGAGACGTATCAAGCCCTATCCTACATGTTCCTTGATCCTAGAAAAATCGACGTTTCAACGAAACAGGCTGCTGACAAAGCCAAGAACGCCGAGAAAGAAAAAGACTTCCCAAGCGCCCAAATGTGGTATGAAGTTGCTGGCGGACTGGCAATTTACGAGGGCGACACAAAGAAGGTGGTGGAGTACTACGGCGGGGCGGAGAGAGTTTCTGGCAAGAAATATTTAATCTTGATAAATCCGGACAAAGCCGTGGCCAAGGCGCAGGAATACTACAAGCAAAGTTTGCAATCCTAATTGGCGGCGGAGCAGAAAAAACAAAGCAGTTATGGCAAGACTCTTAGAAAGATCTAATGATTTTCTTCTTCTTCTTCGTAACGCAAGAGGTCCTTCAATGATTTTGCTTCGCTTCGCAGCATGCTTACCTCATTCTCAAGAGTGTCGACTCTTGATTCCGCAACCTTTCTCAAGTTCTCGATTTCAACCATCAGACTTGCGCGTTCAGTTTCCAGGGTGCTTATCTTTCCGCGAAGATTCACGAGCGTCTGCACGAGTTCCCCCTTTATGCCTTTAATTCTTTCAACCGCGTTCCCAATGTTTGCTCTCTCTCCGGGTCCAGTTTCACTATCCACAGCAGATCTGAACCTGACTCTGCAGTTCGGACATTCATAAATCCCAACATGTCGCGGTTGCTCACCCTCTTTCAAGGGTTCTCTTGAAGGAATAGCCCAAATCTTGACCGGCGTCTTCACGCAACACCCACACTTCGGACAATTAACCAAATTGCTCCCCTCCATCCTCCAATAAACAACTCACGTTTGATCCTAAAATGCATTTTGCAATGAAAACCAAACCGAACATGCAAGCGGCTAAAATGTTTGTCTGCACACCTACTGTGACATAGTTCCTTAGAAATCGTCCAAAAATCGGGTCTGAAATGATGATGTCTGAAACTAAAAAAATGGGAAGAGGGTTTAGAGCGTCATTTGAAATGACAGTCGTTCAACAAGCTCTTTGTAACGGTTTCTGATGGTGACCTCAGTTACCTGCGCTATCTCAGCTATCTCTCTCTGTGTCTTTCTCTCTCCGGTCAAAACTGAAGCGATATAACTTGCTGCGGCTGCGATGCCGGTTGGGCCTCGACCCGAAGTCAGCTTCAATTCTTTTGCAGCTGCTAAGATCTTGTGGGCGATTTCTTCAACCTTTCCTTGCATCGTCAACTGGTTTGAGAACTTGGTTATGTACTGGCTCGGTCTGAGCGGCGGAATAATGTAGTTGAGTTCTTTGATCAGGAAACGGTAACTTCGGCCCACTTCCTTCTTATTAACGGTTGACGCTTGTGCTATCTCTTCCAGCGTTCTTGCCAGCCCGCATTGCCTACAGGCCAGATAGATAGCTGCCGCCGTCACGCCTTGGATTGATCTCCCTCGTATCAGTCGCTCTTTAACGGCTTTTCTGTAAATCACTGACGCTGTCTCGAGGATGCTTTTCGGAAGGTTCAAGTTGTTAGCGATTTTTGTGATTTCGGACAATGCAAAGGCGAGGTTCCTTTCCGTCGCGTCAGATACTCTTATTCGACGCTGCCATTTTCGAAGACGGTATACCTGCGCCTTTTGTCCAGGTGACAGGCTCTTGCCGTAAATGTCTCTGTCGTGCCAGTCAATCATCGTTGATAAACCTTTATCATGAATAGTGTACGTTATAGGCGCGCCAACCCTAGTCCTTTTAGTTCTCTGCTCGTCGTCGAAAGCTCTCCATTCCGGTCCTCTGTCGGTTATCTTTGCAGCTAGCACGAAGCCACAGTTCATGCAGACAAGTTCGGCATTTTCATAATCACGCATAATCCTAGTACTGCCGCACTCTGGACAGCTTTGCAGCTTCACGCGTTCGGGGCTTTGCGTTGGGGTTGCAGAAGCTGAATCAGCGCTCACTTCTTCACTATCGTCCATATCTCTTTTTCTCCTTTCTCCTCTTTGAGGGGAGTGTGTACACCGTCCTGTTAGCGAGCCTCTCAGGATCCCTAATCGTGGCAGCTATTGTCGCGTAAGGCGAAGACACTGGGCCAAGTATGTCAAAAACCTTTCCAACAGGCTTCAGACTCTCATCCACGACTACTTCACCGATTCTGGGTACGTTTTCAATCTTTGCTATTAGGTTACGGGATGGAGTTACATGAAGGATTAGGCCTAATCTCTGCAAACTTTTTGTATCCCCTCATGAAAAGCAAAATGCTTCAGCCACGCAGCCTATTTAAACCTTTCTACGTTCACATGTTCCCTACCTTAGGTTCAACGTCCAAAGCGGCTTAGTTTCACATTTTGAGCCCGGTTCTCATTTGATTTGATATTTGAAGCCCAGCGTATATCGCTACGTAAGTTCAACAGAGCAAATGAAATTGGCATAAGGATAGAACAAGAGCCGACGGGCAGTGGCAGTGCGAGATGAGGAATAGCCGAATTATTTTCGAAAAGAACCTGTTCGAACCTTGGTTTACAAGTGTCGAAACATTCATAAACAGGTAGTGTTGATTAGACTGTGCATTTGAAAAGGGTGAGGCTTATGTCCAAGCCATTCTATGTGAAGTTTGAAGTTTCAAAGGAGCTGGCAGATGCCGCCTATGAAGCCCTGCAAATAGTCGCCAAGACAGGCGCGGTCAGGAAAGGCACGAATGAGACGACGAAGGCCATTGAAAGAGCTCAAGCCAAACTGGTGGTGATAGCTGAAGATGTCCAGCCGCCGGAAGTCGTTGCTCATTTGCCTCTGCTGTGTGAAGAAAGGAAAATTCCATACGTATTTGTTCCGAGCAAGGAAAAGATTGGCACTGCTATAGGTATTGACGTTCCTGCAGGAGCGGCGTGCATCGTCAAAGAAGGAGATGCGGCGGGACTTGTAAAAGAGATTGTCACGAGAATTGAACAGTTGAAAAGAGGAACGACCTGATGAGCAAAGAGGAGAAAGAAGCTGAGCAGGCAGAGCTTACGCCGGCAGAGGTGCTTCAGGTAATTGCACGCACCGGCGTCACTGGGGAAATCTCACAGGTCAGAATACGCATCCTTGAAGGAAAAGACAAGGGCCGTATAATCACCCGCAACGTGAAAGGGCCAGTGCGAATCCAAGACCTTTTAATGCTCAGGGAAACCGAAAGAGAAGCAAAGAAAATTAACAGATAAGCTAGCAATCAGGTTATTTGGAGAGACGGCTGATGCCGAGGCCCAGAAAATGCTCATTTTGTGGCGGCGAATTCCCAGCGGGCACTGGCATGATGTTCATCAAGAATGACGGATCGATATTGTGGTTCTGTTCCAGCAAGTGCAGAAAAAGTTCCCTGTTCTTGAGGAGAGATGCGCGCAAACTCAAGTGGACCACTTACTTCGGAAAGGAAGAGAAAGGAAAGGCCTGATTCCGCCGACTGCGCGCGCTGGCAGGCCGATGCCCGATAGTCTTGCAATTTTGTCTAACACTTGTTTGGCTTAATCTGTGGATACCTCTGGGCGTTTCTGGCCAGCGTTCTCGTAGCAATGTTTGCACCTGAGGTTACATTGATAAGTAACGTTCCAAACGATTTCGAAGGGCCCTGCCGGCTTGAAAGGCATGCGTGCGCCATACTTCTCCACCCCCTTCCTCATAAGGCGCGCGCGCCGCAATTCAAAATCAAAACGACCATAAGATTCAGATTAATAGACTTGCAGTCTAAATTCCAAAATAACTGCAATACGTGTGCTGTTTTAGAAAATAGGAATGTAGCGGGGAGTAGATTTGAACTACTGATCTCTGGGTTTCTCAAAGCAACAGAGCTTTTATGAGCCCAGCGGGTTAATCCTGGCTACCCCACCCCGCTGCGTCGGACTAACGACCCAAGACTCGTCTTAGGAAGTCAACAACCCACTTTGATTTAAGCCTGAGTGTAAACCAATAGGCTTGACCTCAGACGACTTAATTAAAGTGAGCTGGAGGGCCTACGTTAACCTTCTCTCTGATACGCGCGTCACGTTCTTAAACTTTTCATCGTGCGATACGGAAAAAGGAGGCTTATCTGTGCGCATGTCTGTTCCGAAATTGCATCGCTTGAGCGTGAAGTGGAAAGAATCGAGTGTTTGCCGTTAGAGAAGGTGTGCCGTTTTGTTTTTACGGCCGCGACCTAGGCCAACGACGAGCGAGATGTTGAAAGACCTATCAGCGACGCGTATGTTTTGTCCGAAAACATATTTGGATCATATCGTAGACCGAGGGGGGAGGCCGTCAGCGCACACTAGAACTCACATCCTCTTCATACACCAGATTGGAAGCGCACAATCAAAACCGTACTGCAATTGGAAACCAATTTGGGAACATACATGCGGGCTAGAATAGGTGTGCTAAACAGCCTTGCGTTTGTCGATGCGGTGTTGTTGACGTGTTTTCATTGTTCAATCCGGTGTAAGCCGCTGTGATTAGGAAACGCTTTATACAGTCTTTCCTATTGATGTTGGTGTGGTTAATTTGGAGAAACCTTATTTTCGTCAGTTTTCCAGTCCAGTTCTTGAGGATCCGATTTTTGTTCAGGGTTTGCCAGGGTTTGGAAACGTCGGGAAGATTGCGGCTTATCTCTTGCTGAAATTCTGCGGTGCAAAACCGTTTGCGGAGTTGTATTCGCCCTATTTTCCTGACTATGTTTCGATTAGTTCAAAGGGAATTTGCCGCTTGCCCCGCTACGAGTTTTATGCGGCGCCCATGGAAAAGAACGATTTCATCATAATGACTGGAGACACACAGCCCTCTTTTGACGATGTTGCAGCTCACTACAAACTCTGTGGTGAAACGTTGGATTTTGTGGAGAAACAGGGTTGCAGTTTCCTTGTGACGGTGGGCGGTGTGCCAATAACCGAAGAAAAGTCGCAGGTGTACGTGGCAGCCACTTCACCTCGGCTTGCTTTGGAGTTCATGGAAAAAGGCGGAGTAATCTACAGCAAGGGCAGGATAGTTGGGGCAACAGGTTTAACATTGGCTCTTGCGAAGGAACGCGGTTTGGAAGGTATATGTCTGCTTGGTGCTACGACGGGTTTTAAAGCGGATCGCGGGGCTGGTTTTTCCGTCTTCAAGTTCTTAATGAAAGCCTTGGGCAACGAAGTGAAGGAAGGGTTATAAGAGAAAGCGTGAAATTTAGTTATCCATCGGAACGCGATACGTATGAGCCAAGAAAACAAAGAAACCGAAACCGGACTAATGAGCTCAAAATATTGGAGACTGCTGTTGGTCTTACTTGCGGGGCTTTTCATTTTCGGTGCTCCCTACGTAGTTTATTTGGCATCCAAAGTTCTCAAAAGAGGAGTTTTCTTCACTTTCACCGGCGGATTGCTTTCGCTGATAATAGGATTTTTGCTCGTATGGTATCTTATCAAGAATAAAGTCATAACATGATGCTCAGGAAACTTCTGCCTCAGATACCCTAGAGCACATCATCCCTTCAGGCAAAATAACTCTTCATCGGCAGTTCTAGAAGACGCTTGGGCTTATTAAAAATCGTTCGGTCGAAACTTTTGGTTTTAAGGTGTTCCTGATTCTTGTTCATTTTCGGGAGCCGTTTTGTGACGGTCTTTCGTCAAGAGTCCACGTTACCCCGATGCCTATATGTTTTGATATGCTTTGGCTTCAACGCAAATTATATAAAATATGCTGGAAAATATAATTGTTATGCAAGAGGACAAAGAGAAGAAACTTCAAGAACTAATGAAGAAAAGCGAGACCTCCGCAAAGAGAACAACGATAATTTTGGACAAAGATGAAAGAGCATTCGTTGACTCCCTAATTAGGGAAGGAAAGGAGCCTGGAATAAAGCCTCTAATTTCAAAAATGCTTGATGTCTACCGAAGCATGATGATTTATGACTGGCGTTTTCCAGGCGAGTATTACTGCGGGATAAGCCGGGTAGCCTTCGTAAATGCGGAGTTGGTTAGCATTCTGATAAACAATGTTCCGACGGAGAAATGGCGGAGTATCGGAAAGAAAATGGGCGAGGCCACAAGAGTTTCGATAGAAACCGCGATTGGAATACAAACCACAAAGAGTGAGAAATGGCCAGAAGTTTTTAAGCGCTTAAGAGTGCAAGGGTTCGGTGACTTCTATCTGAAGGACAGATATCTTCTGATAAAAACACCTTTCATCAACGAGCCTGAAATCTGGGCTGGTTTTCTCGAAGGCTTGCTCGACATAGAATTGGACGCCAAAACTGCGTCTCCACCATTGGTTTTCGAGATAAGGGAGAGCCCGCATTCAGAGGCGAGTGAACAGATATAATGTTGCATAGATTGATTTATCTGGAGAGCCAAGAGGCTGGTTGAATGTCACTTCATGAAGCAATGCTTTACGAAAAACTGCAGGATAAAAAAGTCACCTGTTGCCTGTGCGCCCGAAAATGTCTCATAAACGATGGCGGCACAGGCTTTTGCCTAGTCAGGAAGAATGAAGGAGGGAGTCTTTTTTCGCTGAACTATGCGAAGGCAATATCCGCGGCCATAGATCCAGTTGAGAAAAAGCCGCTTGCTCATTTCAACCCAGGGGCCTCAGTGTTGTCCATTGCTACGATTGGCTGCAACTTCCGTTGTCAGTTCTGTGACAATTGGATGATAAGCCAAGAAAAAAAGGTGAATGGCAAACACTTTCCTCCAGAAGAGGTAATTAAAGCCGCAGGAGACAATGGCTGCGAAGGAGTAAGCTACACGTACACGGAACCAACCATTTTCTTCGAATACGCTTACGACACTGCCAAACTCGCTCGCCAAGTTGGGTTTTTCAACACTTTCGTAACAAACGGTTACATGACGCCAGAAGCGGTGAAAACTATTTCTCCGTACTTGGATGCCGCGACTGTGGATTTTAAGGGCGGTGCGGATCCAGAATTCTACAAGACCTTTTCCGCTGTTCCTTCAGTCGCGCCAATTTTTGAGGCTTTGAAAGAAATGAGACGGAATAACATTCACATAGAAATTACGAACCTAATCGTGCCCAAATCCGGAGATTCGATTGAAAGAATAAAGGAGCTTGCCGTCTGGATTAGGGATGGTATCGGAAAGGACACGCCGTTCCACCTGCTGCGTTTCCACCCAGACTACCAGCTGACCACAATCCCGGCAACTCCTATTGAAACTCTCGAGAAAGCCTACGTTGCCGCAAAGGAGGCGGGTCTGAACTATGTCTACGTCGGGAATGTGCCCGGTCACCCTGCCGAGAACACTTACTGCCCAGAGTGCAATGAAACCTTGATTAAGCGTTACAATTTCATGATAACGCGATGGAATCTGACGAAGGACATGCGTTGTCCGGTGTGTGGACACGAAATCCCGATCAAGGGCAAACTGCACACGAGCGGGCAATCCTTTCCGTTCGCTCTGTTCTAGTAACTCGATAACCTCACGTGAAATCGAGCAAGATGTAAATGTTTCAACGCCAAGACGCGCTTGCTGTTCTAAACGATAAATTAGCCAAGAAGAGTCTAGCTAGATACTTCCCCGTCATGCAGAACCAATTGCCGGCGAAATTTCTGATAGCCAAGAAGACTCCAGCAGAATTCCGCATCAGCGCTTCCACTGAGGATCTTTGGCCAATACACGCTGCACTCACAGAGGAATTCAACGAAATTCAGATAGAAATTGATGAAGGAGGAAGAAACTTTCTCGCAATGCCCACTCCAGAGAAATCCTACTTGGACTTGAAAATCGAAATTGCAAACAGGATTCTATCCTCTTGTCGTCTTTGCGTGCGCGGTTGTAAAGTTAACAGGCTGGAGGGAAAGGCTGGCTATTGCGGATGCGGTTTGGAAATAGCCGTCTCGAGCGTTTTTGAGCACATGGGCGAAGAGCCAGAGCTCGTGCCTTCGGGAACATTTTTCACTCTGGGCTGTACGATGCGGTGCAAGCATTGCCAAAACTGGACGATATCTCAGTGGATGGAAGAGGGCCAAGTGTATGACGCGGTAGATATGGCTCGTGAGGTTCAACGGTTGCGTCTTGACGGTTGCAGGAATGTGAACCTTGTGGGAGGAGAGCCTACTCCGTGGCTTCCGCAGTGGCTAGAAACGTTCAAGCACGTCCAAACAAGCGTTCCCGTCGTCTGGAACTCCAACAGCTACTACAGTTCAGAGAGTGCGGCGCTCTTGGCAGGCTTCGCAGACGTTTACCTATTAGATTTCAAGTACGGACCAGGACGATGTGCAATCGAAATCTCCGATGTTCGTAACTACTGGGAAACATGCATCCGTAACCACTTGGAAGCCAAGAAACACGGAGAACTCATAATAAGGATCCTTGTCCTGCCGAACCATCTGGAGTGCTGCACAAAACCAATCGTCGACTGGATAGCCCAAAACCTGGGCGCCGAAACAAGGGTGAACCTCATGTTCCAGTACAGACCCGAGTGGAAGGCATTCGACGTCCCGGAATTAGGAAGAAAGCTGACATCCAATGAAATGCACAAGGCGACTCGTTTGGCTAAAGAAGCGAATTTGCGGAATCTTGTTACGTAAACCTGTCACACACGGCGAAACATATTTCTCAAACCAATCTAACTTCTTCACGCAGAAAAGTGAACAAGAATGACCTACTGTCCCGAATGTGGTGGCGAAATGCAGTACATGATAGCCACTAAACATTACGTGTGCAAAAGCTGCGGACTGTCGGTGACCCAGCAGGAACTGATGGAACTCAGAGACAAGCTGAAACCCGAGATGGAATCGAAGGAAGAAGAACGGCAAAGAAAGAAAAAAGAATACCTTAAATGGTATCTGAGCAAGAAAGAATAAACTCTGACGCCGCACTCAAAACCGAAAATCAGCAAACAGCATGGTTCTGCGAAATCATCATTTCTGGTTCCTTTTTGGCGTTTGTAGATGTCGTTCAGCTCAATCTTTGATGTCAATTAGAAAACCCGTTCTGCGAGATTTCACATCCATTATATCTCAGAGCAAAACGATTTCTAGAGTACAAGATCTTCATAACTGGGTTCAAAAAAACCTAACTTGCTCTTGGCGACAGTTATATTTCACAAGCTGTTAAACTAGAAAGAAGGGTGAACTCTTTGGAAATAATTTGCGTGGGTAATGAATTACTGATTGGAAAAACTCTAAACACGAACGCAACTTGGCTAGCCAAGCGCGTCACCTCTCTCGGGTTGGCGGTCAAGAGAATTGTAGTCATACGCGATGAGCTAGATGAAATCGCAGAAACCGTGCAAGAAACGCTGCGTCGAAAACCTGATTTTATAATAACAACAGGCGGGCTGGGGCCGACCTTTGACGACAAAACGCTTGAAGGAATTGCTAGGGGTCTTAATCGCCGGCTCGAAGTCAATAAAGAAGCTTTAAAAATGGTGAGACAAAAGTATGTTGCTTACCTTGAGAAAACCGGAAAGACTGAGAAGATCGAACTGACGCCGCCAAGGGTCAAAATGGCAACTTTGCCGGAAGGCACGTGGCCATTACCCAACCCTGTTGGCACTGCACCTGGTGTGATCACTGAAGTGGAAGGAACGTTTATAATAGCATTGCCTGGTGTTCCTCCCGAAATGGAGGCTATTTTCAACGAGTCTATCGCAGAAATTATTAAGAAAAGAGCTGGGAAATCTGCCTTTTTTGAGACGAGCATTTATGTCGAAGAAATAATGGAATCAAATCTGGCACCTTTGATTGACAACGTCATGCACCACAACCCCCACGTTTACGTGAAATCGCATGTCTACACCAAATCTGTCGCTCAGGTTGAAGGAGGGAGATCGCATATTGAACTTCACTTTTCAACAACAGCCGACGATCCTGAAACTGCCAGAAAACGTTTGGACAAGTCAGTATCTCAGTTATCAGAGCTTGTGCATAAGAACGGCGGAAAAATCAGAACCTGAAATTCAGAACGTTCCCTTCGGAAGCTAGAGACAGGGTGTAATTGAATGGTTGCAGATTATCACGTCCATACGCGAGCTTCTCCAGATGCTGAGGGAAGCATGGCAGACTGTGTCCAAGCAGCAAAGAAGAGAAGAATTGAAGAGATAGGTTTTTCAGAGCATGTTCTGCTGCGTCCTCTCAAAGGGCGTTCGGACAGATTTGTCCAGCAAATGCCGGCTTACGTGCACGACTTTGTAGAATTCAAGGAAAGATCAAGTGTTCCGGTCAAGCTGGGCGCAGAAATAGATTTTTTCCCTGATGACGTTTGCAAAATAGAAAAATCCATCCAGAAGTACCCTTTTGATTACGTGATAGGATCCGTTCATGTAATCGGTAACTGGATTTTTGATGACCCTTCAGAAATGCGTGAATACTCAAGTAGGGACGCGTGGCAGCTCTACATTGAGTATTTCAGCCTTCTGAAAAGCGCAGCCAGTTCCCACCTCTTCGATGTTTTGGGACATCCAGACATCATCAAAATCTTCGGGGCAAAACCGAAGACCGATTTTTCGTGTATTCTGGAAGAAACCGCGGAAACCATAGCAGAATCAAACATTTGCATAGAGATTAACACAAGGGGGTTAAGAAGACCCTGCCAAGAAATCTATCCGAGCGAACAATTCTTGAAAATACTGCACAAGCACGGTATCCCGATAACGTTCGGTTCGGATGCCCACGCACCAGAAGATGTCGGACGTAGCTTCAAGAAAGCGATCAAACTTGCAAAAAGAGTGGGCTACACGCACACGTGTGTTTTCGATTGTCGAGAGAGAGTTTCCGTACGAATATAAGAAATCTGACGCTGAACCGATACACGTCAAAGCAAGTGTTTAATTGGTCACAGTTTGTGTCATCCCGATAGGCTCCAGCAGCCATTTTGCGTATGCGTGCCGCCCCGGGCTTCGGACATATTTCTTTGGACAAGTTGGTCTGGTAACGAAGATTATGGCTTGTATAGACAGTTCCACAAGGACGATCCCCATTTTTCTTTGTCTTCACCGCCCTTATGGCCTTTATAAAAACATTGGGATAAGCGGCATATGTGCATTTTGCTGTCAAGGCGCAAGGACCCAAAAGTCCCAGTGCCAGCCACCCGAAATTCCTTCTTGACGAGAAAAGCTTTAACTTGGGAGCAAAGTCTCGATATATTTGCGTTTCATGTTTGAACAAAGGTTGTGTTGGAACATGTTTGTTGCTTTCATAATAGGAACTGCCGGATCTGGCAAGTCTCAGCTCACGGCGGCTTTTAGCGATTGGTTGAAAATGTCCAAACAGGATGTTGCGACAGTCAATCTGGATCCTGGAGTGTCAACGCTTCCTTATTCGCCAGAAGTGGATGTTCGTGACTACGTTGACGTTGACAATTTAATGGAAGAATATGGTCTGGGCCCGAACGGGGCTTTGGTAATGGCTGCAGACTTGATCGCTGACCAAGTGGAGAAGATTTCAAAAGAGATTGAGGAGCTGCAGTGTGATATAGTTTTGGTGGATACTTCGGGGCAGATGGAGTTGTTTGCATTCCGGGCCAGCGGACCATACATCGCCAGCGAGCTCACCGCCGAGTCTAAAGCCATAGTTTACCTGTTTGACGCCGTTTTTTCGGTCAACCCGCTCAACTACGTTTCTAACCTTTTTCTCTCGGCAGCTGTTTACAACCGCTTTCTCCTGCCTCAAATGCATCTCTTGTCGAAGTGTGATTTGCTTCCCAAGGAGGAGGTCGACAGAGTTGTGGATTGGTCCTCTAACCCTAACGCCTTGTCTTCTGCAATTGACGAAAAACTTGATGGGGCGAAACGCTTGCTTAGTAGAAACGTTATGCAGGCGATTTACAAGCTGGGCTGGAGATTCCCGTTGACTCCTATTTCGGCAAAGACGAGCGAAGGTATCATAAACTTCAATGCGGGTCTGGAGCGCATCTTATCTCAAGGGGACAAATACACCTTCTAAGGATTGGACGTCTCGATTTTCTTTCTTGTTATCTGATGTTCTTCGGTGTCAGCGAATGATTTTCAGCCTTACTGCGTGCCTTGTTTCGTTTTCAAACGGCTTTTCATGGCGTATTGTTCCCCAACGATTCCTACTGTCAGGGATATCAAACCGAGCGCAAAAAGATAGATTAGCGGATAAATGAACGTTGATAGCATGTCTTGATAGGTGATTCCAGCTGGTAACTGAGGTGTGAAGAACACTGTCAGCCATAACATGATGAATGCTGCGATGCATCCGATTCCGAGACCAGCTGAAAGCCCATGGACAAAATTGCTTCTCTCTTGGTTTAGCATCGGTTCATGTTTTCGTTCATTCTTTTTTCTTTTTGTGCGACCGTTCTCAGCTGGCGCTTCTTTCTTTTCATTCTCAGTCTGTTGACTGACTTCTTGTTCATGCGCTTGGCTGTCTTCATCCACTTCCCAATCTTCAGTAATCTGTTGCGTTTGTTCTGTTTCGTTCATGCTTCTCGCCTGTTTTGTTTTCCTTTGTCTAGTAATAAGATTATTCAATTTTAGATATTGACACAGAATAAGGATTGAAACGCTGAATTACAAAAAGGATTATTTCGACTCAAGTCTTGGTACGAGCTGGTCCACGGCGTTCTTGAGCTTGTTCCACTCTTCCAGATTTCTGACGTTGAATTTGTGTTTTCTTTTCCAGACGTCTTGCCTTTTTTGCCAAAGATACATGCCGATGGACCGTTTTCCGTATGATTCAAAGATAACGATGGCTTCCCACCAGTTCTTATTCTTGAAAATCGTTACAGAATCCACTACTTTATAGAATTCTGATATTGGCAGCTTCTCATCCGTTTTGTCAGACATATGCTCCCGCCTTCCAATCATAGGTTTATTGTTTGCACTTAAAGGTTTCATCTGGCGTGCGCACTATAAGCTCTTGAATGTTCCGTTTACGAGTACATCGAAGGCGGTGTTGTCCGTATTGATTATTTTGACTGTGGGCTTTGATATCAGGAAATCCATATGGTTGCCTGACGGGTTGTTTCCGCCAGGCATGTCCGAATTGTTGCCAAAGGCTACGTGAACCGTGCCCAGAATTTTCTCAGCCTCAAGAAACTCATCGACAAATCTTGCCTTTGGGTTTATTCCGAAAGCAAATTCTCCCACGATTTTTGCTCGACTATCGGTCCTTAATGATTCTTCAACTTTTTTCAACACTCGATCGTCTTGGGACTCGGTTTTCATTACCTTCCCGTCCTTTGCTGTGATCCCTACGGCAGTCTTTATTGGGCCTATTCCCCCTATTGCCATGTCGCAGATCAGTTCGCCATCAAGCGAGTCTTCAACAGGCGCAACTGTGACCTCTCCAGTTGGCATGTTCATCCAATTCAAGCTTTTCCAATCTAACATGGTGTCCGTGAAGAAACGTCTCCTTTCAACACTCATCGAAATGTTTGTGCCTACCGAATTCGTTACTTCCACACGGGTTGCTTGCCCAAGCCGCTGGATCAGATTGCTCGCAAAGTCCTGCATTTTTCTGTGATCTCTGATAGTGAGAGCTAGGGCCCCGTCGGTGAGCATGTCCAACGTGATGCCTGGGCAATGAGCAAGACGAGTTTTGCAATCCTCTGTTTCCAATTCGGTGAGACTTATCCTGAAAGGCGTCTCTTCTCGGTTTCCCCGCAGCAAGTTAACGAAAATATCTGTTCTTTGTCTTGCGAATATCTCTCTGATATTTGGAGGAATTTCTTTTCGGAAAGTCGGTTCGGCCTTCAGCTTTATCAAACGTGTTTTCAAGCCGAGCCTCAGGGCGCCTATAGAAAACGGCTCGCAGACATCCATCTTTTCATCGTCGCAAAATATCGTTATGGCTTCGCCCTTCTTTGCTTCTAGAACGCACTCAAGGGCATTTCTCGCGGCTTCAGCTGCTTCCATTGCAAGTCATCTTTCACTATTCACGACTCGCTAAGTGATAAAGCTTTAGAAAATAACAATATTCTTTTCATAGGTAGAAAATGCAGGCCAACATTGCACGCAAGCGATGGAATTACTTAGCGAAAGGAACTCACTCTCTGGGTGCTTTTTTGTGGGCCAGCTCAATCTTGGCGGCGTCATATGAGAAAACAACGAAAACTTCAACTTTTTAGCCACAAGTCAGAGACGACCAATGCTTTCAGAATCCTTCTTTTATTGGGTTTCTCGGTTTCATGATTTCCCTCAACAATATCGTTGCGTATGAGCCACGATACAGCATGAACGCCACTCCGATCTCTTGTCCAACCGTTCCATCTGCGTCAGGCAAGATATCGCCTGTTGAAAAATTGTTGATCGGAATCACAGCGGCTCGAAGTCTGCCTTTGGTGTTGACTTCAGGCATCGAGGATATGCGAAATTCGGTTGGAGAGATGTCCTCCTCTTCTAGGACACGTTTCTCGATTTCTCCTTGAACTCCTTGTGAAGAATGTTGTCTGAACCCAATGAGCGGAATCGCAAGTCTCATCTTCCCGGATCGTATCGAGTTATTAATTTCCGACCGATTTTCCACGTTGACTGTTTTGAATAAGTTGAGGCTTGGTAGTCCTGAGTGTTCTATGGCGACGACATAATCTCCGACTTCAGCCATGTTAAGCGGCAGCCCTTGTGCGATTCTTCTGCTGAGGAACTTGTTGAACAAGTAGGACTCGAAGGCTTGGATGAACAGCTCCCGCAGTTTGAAGGGCAGTGTTCTGAAAGACCCGGCAAAATCGTCAGGGCGTTTGACCAAGTGTTTAAGCATTGACACTTCGTAGCGAAGTTGACTGGGGAACTCTTTTGCAGCTTTTTCGAAATCGTGCGTTGCTTGCAATTCTTGGCGAGCACGTCGTGATGAGGCATGTTCGAATGGGCTTGGTTTGGCCAGGAACAACATTGCGGCTGCTTTTACGTCTTTCTTAATGAATGCTTTTCCGACCAGATGCGTTATTGGGCGGATTGTTCCGAAGCGTTGGTGTCCAAAAAAGTTTGGAATGCCGCCGACTGTTTTGAGTTCTTCAACTGTTTCTGCAATTCTTTTCTTGATTACAGATCTTGAGTGGTTCAGGGCTCTGATGCGAATGTTGAAGCTGTTACCTAAGAGGTAGTAGGTTGAAAGCTTGTTGTGCAAATAGCCTAAGGGCCGGATTTTTATGTCTTTGATGTAGATTCCTTGCGCTTGTTCGAGTGAACCGCCTTCGATTGTGATGTGTTGGGCAGTCAAAGCTTTTGCGTCCTTTATTCCTGCAATTTGAATTTGTTCCGAACCTACGCCAAGATAGTTGGCGATGCGCTTGATAGCCACAAATGTGTCCCAGTTCCGTTTCACCATGGTGCATAACAGGTAACGGTTCTTGGCCATAGAACAGCCCAGCACTTGGTGCTCGGTGTAGCTTTCAGAGGTTTCTGCCTGAGCCTTTGAGCCGTCGACTAACAGTTCCTCGACGGTAAAGTCTTCAACGTTCTCACGGATGGTTCCGCCGATGCCCTTCGAACAGCTAGCGTAGACTTCGATGCCTACTTGCCTTTCAAGTTTTGGAGGTTGCAAGATTGGCGCCCATCTAGAGAAGCGGGAGGCTCCGGGTAATCTTATCCACTTTTTCTGCTGGGGCAGGGCCAATTCCTAGGCATGTTACAGTTCCGGCTGGGATTTCTGTGAGACCCCTGTCAATGATGAGAGCGTGTGGCAAACCCATTTCCCTAGCTCTTTCTTCCAGATCGGATAATTCTTCTTCGTTTTTCACTTTGACGGCTATTTTGCACTGGCCCTCCATGGACCAGCCTTCAAACCATTCTCTATGATGCTTGCGAGCTTCTTCTGCCGCTGTCACAGCGGCGTGTCCAGCTTGCGCTGCCGTCTTTCCTTTGCTCAGCCTCAGGTTTGATCGGAAGACAATGACCTGTTTGTAACGAAACTGGGACATTGGTTTGCCTGACCTCCGTCTTTGTTTGTTCTGTGGGATTTTAAGGGTTCGCAGACAGATAAGCAAAAAAGAAGTAGGCAAGGGCTGTGAGCATTCGCGGGCTTCGAAGGACGCGCAGTAAGGTTTGTCCTTGAAAATCTATGTCTTCGACATTCTGGAGGGTTTTGTTCAGGCCGAGTTGTGCACAAAGGGCAACCGCTTCGTCAATTCTCTGATCAGACAACGCGTCGAGAGTTTTCCTTATTCTGAGCATGATTCTCATGTCGAAACCGATGAGTTCTCTACATCTGTTCTGGTACTTGGCTAGAAATTGTTTGGAAAAGTCGTTTCTGTCGAGGGCTTCGGAGGCCACATCAGCCGCTATTTGCCCGCAGGTCATGCCGAAGATCACGCCGCCTCCTGTGGTGGGTTTCACTTGTGAGGCGGCGTCGCCCACCGCTAGGAACCCGTTTGAATGCGACTGTCTGGTGGGGCCTCCAAGCGTTATTGGGTGAAACATGGTTCTCAGGATGCGTGCCGATCTCAGTTTTCTTGAAGCTGCAGGATGTTTCAACATGAGCTTTTGCAGAAGATCTTTTGGGTTTCCCTTTCTTGTGGCTAAGCCGACTTTTGCTCTTCCGTCCTTCTTAGGTATTAGCCACGCGTAGAAGCCAGGAGCATAGCTGTTTCCGAGATAAACGTCAACTGTGTCAGAATCTGCTTCTTTAACGTTTTCAACCTCTGCTTCCACTCCCTTTAGAATTTTGTTGGGCCGAGGCAGGCCCGCTTCCCTTGCTATCCTCGAGGATATTCCTTCAGCGTCCACGATGATCTTTGCCTGCTTTTTCTCGCTCATTCCTTCTCGGTTGACGATTGCTCCTCTTGCAAACGCGTTTTCCATGATTAATGCTTCGACCTTGGAGTTCATGTGGTAGCTAGCGCCTGCGTCTTTGGCTTTTTCGGAGATATACTTGTCGAACATTGCGCGGTCGACGGCGCATGTTACTGGTTGAGAGAGGCGTACTGAGAACTCGTTTCCTTTGGGCGAATAAAAGTTCGCACCGTAGAAAGTGTTTTCAACCATTTCTGGCGGAAGCGAGTTTAGTCCCAACTGCTTCAAACCCTTCAGGCTAAGGTGCCCAGCGCAGTGTGATGGAACGCCTATCTGACCGTGTTCCTCGAAAACCGTTACCGGTCTGCCCAGTTTTGCAAGTTTTAGGGCGGTGAAGGAGCCGCATGGGCCTCCTCCGACGACTATGACGTCTGAAGCTTCGTTCATGTGCTGCACGCGGAAGTTTATGGGGCCTACAGTTTCTTATGTTAGAAGTTCAACACGTCTCTTCCCCCGAGACATGGAGGTTACGCGTATTTTCCCGCTGATTTCCAGTCGCATCAATATATCGCTGAAATCCTTGTAGCCTAAGTCCTCGAACTCGTCTGTTATGGCTTCGTAGAGTTCGGTGTCTGGAAGAGCGCCCTTCTTTTTCAGGAGGTCCATGAGAGTGAAGTAGGCGGGTAGAGTTTTCCAAGTTTTTGTCGGCATGGGCATGCTGGTTTCACCTAGGCCACTGGCGTGGCAGGTTTTTGCACCTGTCTAGCCTGCTGCATGAAGCTTTTGTACCATTTTTCCATGTCAGGCGTGATTGACGGTCCGATTCTCTTCTTGGCTTCCTCGAAGTCTGCGATCTTGATTTCCTTGGTGTTAACGTCTTTTCTCAAAGCGAACATGGCTGCTTCTCGACAAAGGGCTGATATATCGGCGCCAGAGTAGTTCTTGGCCAATATTGCCAGCTGTGTCATGCCTACGTCTTTTGCAATTGGCATGTCCTTCGTGTAAATTTTGAATATTTGGGTTCTGCTCTTTTCGTCTGGCTCCGGTACGTAGATTAGTCTGTCGAACCTTCCAGGTCTGAGCACGGCCGGGTCCACCATGTCGGGCCTGTTTGTGGCGGCTATGACGACGACATCCTCAAGTGTGACTATGCCGTCCATCTCAGTCAGTAGTTGGCTGATTACCCTTTCGCTGACGCCGCTGTCTGAGAATCCTAGGCCTCTGCGGGGCAGTAGTGAGTCTATTTCGTCGAAGAATATGACTGCTGGCGCGGCCATTCTGGCTTTTCTGAACACTTCTCTTACTGCTTTTTCAGATTCGCCCACCCATTTCGAGAAGATTTCTGGGCCTTTGATGGTGATGAAGTTGGCTGCGCTTTCTGTCGCAACCGCTTTTCCTAGGAGAGTCTTTCCGCAGCCAGGAGGTCCATAGAGTAGTATGCCTTTGGGCGGTTTTATGCCTAGCCGTACGAAGATTTCAGGGTTCTTGAGGGGCCACTCCACCGCTTCTTGCAGGTCCAGTTTGACTTCTTCCAATCCGCCTATTTCATCCCAGTGTATCGTGGGTATTTCTATGTACACTTCGCGCATGGCGGTGGGCGTTATTTCCTTGTAGGCGTTGATGAAATCTTCCATGGTCACTTCCATTTTTTCCAGCACGCTAGGAGGTATGCGTTCTTCCTCAAGGTTTATCTGCGGCAGGTATCGTCGAAGACTTTTCATCGCCGTTTCTCGGCCAAGCGAAGAGACGTCAGCGCCTGTATAGCCATGTGTCATGTCCGCCAGTTTCTTGAGGTCAACGCCTTCTGCCAGAGGCATGCCTCGCGTGTGAATCTGGAGAATCTCGTGCCTTCCCTGCTTGTCCGGTACACCTATCTCGATTTCACGGTCAAACCTGCCGGGCCTGCGGAGAGCCGGGTCGAGGGCACTGGGTCGGTTCGTTGCTCCAATGACTATCACGTTTCCTCTGCCTGACAATCCATCCATTAGCGCCAACAATTGTGCAACGACGCGTCTTTCCACCTCGCCCGTGACTTCTTCTCTTTTCGGGGCTATGGCATCCAGCTCGTCTATGAATATTATGCTCGGAGCGTTCTGTTGGGCTTGCTGAAAGATTTCTCGAAGCCTGGCTTCTGATTCGCCGTAGAACTTACTCATTATTTCAGGGCCATTTATCGAGAAGAAGTTGGCTTCAGACTCGTTTGCCACGGCTCTAGCCAAGAGGGTTTTGCCGCATCCGGGCGGACCGTGCAGTAGCACTCCTTTTGGGGGTTCTATTCCTAATCGTTGGAACAGTTCTGGGTGTCTAAGTGGGAGTTCCACCATCTCCCTTACTCTTTGGATCTCTTCGTGAAGCCCGCCTACGTCTTCGTAAGTTGTTCTCGGCAAGCCTTTTCCTTCAGGTGCGGGTTCGTTTAATATCGTGAGTTTTGTTTCAGCCGTGATTTTGATTATTCCGTGGGGCCGCGTTTTCGTGACGGTGAAGGGTATGGCGTGGCCGAGCATCATGACGAGGGTTGTGTCACCTTCCACTAGCGTTCTTTCCATGAGGCGGTTTCTGACAAAATTGGTGAAGTCCTCGTCCACGTTCAGTCTCATGTCAACCGGGGCTAGGGTTAAGCTTAGAGCCGTCTTCACCTTGGCGCCTCTCACTACAACGTACTCGTTTATGGCTACGCCGGCGTTCTTGCGTGAAAAACCGTCTATGCGAAGCAGGTCTCGGTTCTGATCTTCACTGTAGGCAGGCCACGCTATGGCTGAAGTCGTTCTTTTTCCACATATCTCTATGACATCACCCGCTGAGATTCCAAGTTTCTGCATCGTCTTCTGATCTACGCGGGCTATCCCTCTCCCAACGTCTCTCTGCCTCGCGTCTCCGACACGTAATTGTACTTCGCTCAACTAGAATCCCTCCATAACAATTCTACGTTCGAAACAAGAGAGCGTTCCAATATAAATGTCTTGACCAAAGGTCAGGAGCTATCTGCTGGTTCTGCGAACCATGAGCGTCTGCACCTGGCTCACGCCTTCCACGGTTTCAAGCTTCTTCTCGAACTCATCAACGAGACCAGTCTCTTCCTCTGGAAACTTCACTTGAACCAGCAAGGCCTTCAAGCCGTAAGCCACGAGTTCTTCACCATAACCGTTGACAGACACTGAAGATGGGAGTATTGCTTCCAGATTCTTCTTCATCGGACCAAAATCGTTTATTATATCTGTTGGGAAAACCTTGTATGTGACAATTACAGAACCCACCCAACATTTCCTCCCTTTCATTCTATGGGCCGATGAAACCGCACTTTGGACACTTGTAGGGGCGTCCAAATTTGCGGCATTTTTCGCAGCGTTTTATCTGTATTTCTCCGCAGCTCGGGCACATGAACTTCGTTGCCTCTCCTCCTGGTGGGATGGGCTTGTTGCAGCTTGTACACGTGATCAGCGTTAGTGTTGCTGCTCTTTCACTCATGGTGAACGTCCTCGGTGACGTTCTGTAATTGCGACTCTTCCTTATAAATCGTTTGAGTCACGATTCGCATGGAAGCACTTGTACTCGTGTCGCTATCTGACTCAGTGGATTCCGCAGGATCCATCCCAAACGCTACTGTTAGAGCCTGTGTCGAAACACCTAGAATAGATTGGAGCGCGCAAGTTTATTATTTTGATTCGATGCTATGTTCTTCGGGGGCACTTTTGGGCGTAAACCTCCGCGACCTCGTTCCCAAGACGGTAGTCAAACTTGAAGATTTGGGCAGCAAATCCATTGCCATCGACGCTTACAACGCTCTGTACCAGTTTCTGGCCATCATTCGTCAGCCCGACGGTACGCCGTTGAAGGACAGCAGTGGAAGGGTCACGAGTCACCTGAGTGGGTTGTTTTATCGAACGAGCAATTTGGTGGAGTTGGGGATAAAACCTGTTTACGTTTTTGATGGTGCGCCGCCTGCTCTTAAAGAGGTTGAGATTAAGCGACGAATGAGGGTGAAGGAGGAGGCTACGGTTAGATATGAGCGGGCTTTGAGGGAGGGTAAGCCCGAGGAGGCAAGAGTGTACGCTCAGGCCACATCGCACTTGAAGGATTACATGGCGGAAGACAGCAAGAAACTCTTGGGTTTTATGGGTGTTCCGTGGATCCAAGCGCCCAGTGAGGGAGAGGCTCAGGCCGCGTACTTAGCCAAGCGTGGAGACGCTGATTACTGTGCAAGTCAGGACTATGACAGCCTCCTCTTCGGCGCCCCGAAGTTTGTGAGGAACATCACAATTTCCGGTAGAAGAAAGCTTCCCAGCAAGAATATTTACGTCGATGTTGTTCCGGAATTGGTGGAGTTGCAGCAGGTTCTGAATGAATGCGGAATAACGTATGAGCAGCTGGTTGATGTGGGCATATTGATTGGAACGGACTTCAACCCTGACGGGATCAAGGGTTTAGGGCCTAAAACTGCCTTAAAATTGATTAAGCAGTATGGAAGCTTGGAGCAAGCCGTTGTTCATGTTGAAAACGCAGAGTTTCCGGTTGAACCTGAAAGAATCAGGGAGATTTTTCTCCATCCGAAGGTGACGGACAGTTATAGGCTGGAGTGGCGCGCGCCAGATGTTGAAGGGGTTGTGGATTTCATCTGCCGGGGGAGGGATTTTTCTGAAGAGCGGGTTCGCAAATCGTTGGAGAAAATGCAGAAGGGTATTGCCGGTCAAAAGGGAAAAACGACGCTTGAGAAGTGGTTCGGATAGTCGCAGTGGCCAGCGGAAATCTTTAATGCGTACTCATTTATACTATAGGCTTCCTCAATATCGGTGAACGGTTATGAAACCTGATCAGATTGCATTGTCGATAGAAGAGTTTCCAACCAAGTGGTACAACATCGTACCCGACTTGCCCGAGCCGCTTCCTCCTCCGAAGGAGCCTGAGACGGGTCCTTCACGGATGGAGTACTTGGGCAGAACCATGATCAAAGAGTCTCTTGCGCAGGAGATGTCAGCGCAGAGGTGGATTTCTATTCCCGAAGAAATTCGTGAGTTGTACATTCACATGGGACGGCCGAGGCCGCTCTATCGCGCGAAACGCTTAGAGAAAAGCTTGGGGTTGAAGAAGGTTAAGCTGTTTTACAAGCGTGAGGATTTGTCTCCGACTGGTTCACACAAGACCAACACGGCGATTGCGCAGGCTTACTATGCGATGAAGGAGGGAAAGACGACGTTGAGCACGGAGACTGGCGCAGGACAATGGGGGACGGCCCTCGCTTATGCTGCAAAGCTCTTGAACCTCGATTGCGTCGTGTTCTGGGTTAGATCTGTGTATGATTGGAAGACCGACAGGAAAACGTTGATGAAGCTTCTAGGTGCGAAAGTTTTTGCTTCGCCCAGCAAGGAAACGAAGATGGGCAAAGAGATACTTTCGAAGAATCCGAAGAGCCCTGGTTCTTTAGGCATCGCTATTTCCGAAGGGTTGGAGTACACGGAGACGCATGAGAACAGCGTGTACTGTCTTGGCTCAGTCTTGAACCATGTTATGACGCAGCAGTCGGTGATAGGACTCGAAACGATTAAACAGTTTGACATGATTGATGAGAAGCCTGACTTGATCATCGCCTGCCTGGGCGGCGGCTCCAACTTCGGCGGAATAGCACTTCCCTTCATCGGCGAAGTCTTGAAAGGCAAGCGGAAATGCGAATTTTTGGCTGCACAGACCGCAGCTGCTCCGAACCTCATTAAGGGAGAGTACAAATATGACTTCGCCGACGTGGCTGAGCACACTCCGTTGCTGAAAATGTACACTTTAGGCCACAAGACCGACATGGTGCCAGTTAGGGCTGACGGTTTGCGCTATCACGCCGCAGGGCCAATCATAAGTCTATTGAAAAAACACAATATCGTCAAGGCGGTTTCATACCCGATCGATGAGAAATCGATTTTCGAAGCTGCAAGAATTTTCCTGCAGACGGAGGGATGGTTAGCCGCACCGGAATCGAGCTACGCTATCCGAGCGGGGATAGACGAATCGCTTAAGGCTGAGAAAGCGGGCGCGGAAAAAACGATATGCATGAACATCAGCGGACACGGCTGGCTAGATTTAGACGCTTATAGGGATAAACTTGGAATCCAATGATCAAACGTCCATTTAGGAAAAAAGAACTGTGAAGATTCGTCAAAATCTGTGGCCGTGTTTTCCTGTAAGCGGAACGAAGGCCACTCCACCAAGGTTTTCCTCCTTGGTCTTGCCATTTGTTTTTGTTAGCTTAATCAGGTTTTGAAACAGAGATGGGCTTCCAACGGGGATTAGCATAATGCCGCCCGACTTTAACTGGTCGATTAGCGGTTTCGGAATGTCAGGTGCGGCCGCAGTGACTAAGATCCTATCGTAAGGGGCCTTTTCTGGGAAACCGAGCGAGCCGTCACCGCTAACTATCGTAACGCGGTCACCGTAGCCGGCTTTCATTATGTTCTTTCTCGCAAAATCAGCCAATTCCTGAACGATTTCCACAGTGTAGACATGACCATATTCGCTTCTAGGAGCACCACTTGGCGCAACCAGCTCCGCTATGGTGGCGGCGTGCCAACCTGAACCCGCTCCGACTTCGAGAACTTTGTTGCCAACTTCCAACTGCAGGGCTTCATTCATGATTGAAACCATGTTTCGCCTAGTCTCGGAGCTGAGCCGAGGCTATGTGGCGCTGAAGCAGTCTGCCCGAACCCAATTGGAAGCGGCGTGTCTGAAGCGCTGTAGGAACGCATGTTTTCGGGGAGGAACTTCTCCCTCGGAACGGAGCGCATTGCCTGGATTACCTTTGGAGAGCGGAGGATATCGCCCTTAATCAAGCTCTGGATGAGCTTCTCCCACTCACTATCTTCCACTCGAAGCACCATAATAGACATTCACAACATGAGTTATTAACGCATTTGCATTTGAAAATAAGATGCAGAATAAGAAACGAAGCTCGTCGAATGGACAGACAGACTTTAGAGAACCTTGCATATGTAAATTGACGATAGTGCCGAATAAGTTACAGCCTTTGAGTTTTCTTTTAGTCAACCATTTAAACGATGGATTTACTAGTTAACTCAATCGCGTTTGAACATCAGGGAGAACTTGACCGGAAAAGAGGACACCGTTTCCAATGCGGAGGAATTGAATAAGAAACTCGACCAGATAATTCGCAGACTCGATCTTTTAGAAGACTTGATTCTTGAAAAGCCAGAGTACGAGGGACTGGCTGCCACGTTGAGGTTGACGAAGATGGGAATAGGAATGTACGGTGAACCGTTGAAGATTGCCTCTCGTTTGAGAAGCGCCGAGAAATACTTGCGCCAGAAGCCCATTGCTCAGGACGACATTTCAAGATGCATAGAACAACTAGTCTCACAGGGGATGTCAAAGGAAGACGCAAAAAGGCTGGGCGCTTGCTACAACGGCCTAAAAAACAGTATAACCAATATGTTCCGACGGCAAGTTGCAGTTAACTTCGAACGATCTTAGGCCACGAGTGCATTCGTGAGCCTCAAACTCCTTTGTTTAAAGGTTTCAACGCCTGATGCTACAATATGGTTCCAAATCGGTTTTTTCTTTTTAAGTCTGACCAGCTGGTTCTACCCTGAAGTTGTCTACTTTACTGTGACTGATTTCGCCAGGTTTCTCGGCATATCCGGGTTGTACCCTCTTTCAACAGCCATGTAATACGCGAATAGTTGCAGCGGGATGATGAAAGCTATTGGTGACAGAACTTCGGGAACGCCGCTTGGCACTTCCATGTAATCGTCAACGAGACTTTTGACTTCATCATCTCCCTCTTCTATGACTGCGATTATTGAGGCTCCTCTGGCTTTCATTTCCATTATGTTGCCTATCAACGTCTTATGGGTCTCATCCTTTGGGCACACGAAGATGACTGGAAAACCTGGCTCTATGAGACTAATGGGGCCATGCTTGCTCTCTCCTGCTGGAAAGGCAATTGCTGGCGCATAGGCTATCTCCATGAGTTTCAGCCTGCCTTCATAAGCTGTTGCTGTGCTGATTCCTCGTCCGAGGAAGAAGAAGTCTTTCTTGTCTTTGTACTTCTTCGCTATCTGTTTCGCCTTTTCCTCCTGTGTGTCGATTATCGTTTGAACAGTGTCCGGCAGCTTGCACAGTCTCTCGGCCAAATAGTCCATTTCGTCCTGAGAGACTTTGCCTCTCTTTTTTGCCAGTCTCAAGGCCAGCTGGGCCATGACCGACAGCTGCGAAGTAAACGTTTTGGTAGCCGCCACTCCGATTTCTGGGCCTGACTGTTGGCCGATGTACACTCGCGAAACCCGTGTTAACGTTGACCCTATCGTGTTAGTCAAGCCCAGAATCGTTGCTGCTCTCTGTCTGGCTGCGTTCACCGCCGCCAGAGTGTCCGCAGTTTCACCCGATTGACTCACTGCCAGGATAGTGCTCTCAATGTTGACGGATTTGCCGTGTTGCTCTATGAACTCGGAGGCGATGACTGGATATGTTGGCAGGAAAGCGAGTTTTGAAAGCATATACGAAGCTGCCCAACAAGCATGGTAGGATGTTCCACACGCGGCGAGGTACACTTCTCGCGCTCGGTCCAGAAACGTGGCCATCAGATCCGCGTAGTGTTCCTGCACCCTGAGCGTGTTTCTAAGGCAATCAGCCTGTTCATGAATCTCCTTAATCATGAAGTGTGGATAGCCCTGCTTGACGGCCATTTCAGGGGTCCAGTCTATGATTTTTGGCTCCCGCTTTACAATTTTTGAGTCAGCGATCTTTTTGATTTCCACACCTTCCGTCGAAAGCGTGACCAGTTCGCCGTCATCCACTATGATTGCCTTGTTAGTCAATGGTAGGAACGCCGGGATGTCAGAGCCAAAGTACACCGCGTCACGATTGACTCCGATCACAAGTGGGCTTTCGTTTCTTGCGCAGATTATCTTGTCTGGTTCGATCGTGGAGACTACTGCAATTGCGTACGATCCTTCGAGCCTTCTTACTGCTTCCAGCACAGCTTTCTCAAGGCTCAGACTGGAGTTGTTTTTGAGATTTTCTTCTATGAGATGGGGAATAACTTCCGTGTCGGTTCTAGATTTGAAAACGTGGCCGCGATTTTCAAGTTCCGTTTTCAAGTCGGCAAAATTTTCTATAATACCATTGTGAACAACTGCTATTCTTCCGTTGCAGTCAACGTGGGGATGAGCGTTCACTTGCAGGGGGGCGCCATGCGTTGCCCATCGTGTGTGCCCGATGCCCACACTGCCGGGCAAATCGTCCAAGTTTTGGATCTTGTTGACATCGTCTATTTTTCCCTGATCTTTTTTCAAGTAAAGCTTGCCGTCGTACAAGGTTACAACGCCGACCGAGTCATAGCCACGATATTCAAGTCTCTTCAGAGCAGCGTGTATCAGTGGTGCAACGTTTCCTTCCTTCGAGACACAACCGAATATGCCACACATTTCTAGACCTCAATGCTTGTCAGTGACCGCAATTCAAGCACTGCTGTTCTAATAAGCATTTTTAGGAGAAGATTTTTAGTTCTAAAAACGGTTTCCAAGATTTTTCCATCAACAATTCAGCAACTATGATGAATTCTCAGATGGCATTAAAAGAATTTTTTTAATGGTTTTCAGCATTGCAGCAGTCTTGTTATAGCATCTGAGCCAACAAACCATAACAAGATTTTTAATAATGGAGGGCGTTTATCATTGGGAACAACCATGGATAAGATACTGCTGCTTCGCGAAGAAAACAAGACACAGCAGGTCAAAGACATCGAGTTATTCAACGACCCGCAGAAACTCAAACTAATCTTGAACCCGTTGAGCTGGAAAATGCTGGTCATGCTTTCTGAGAAGGAAATGTATCCTCTGGAAATAGCCAGAAGATTAGGTATCCATGAGCAAAAGGTCTATTATCACATTAGAAAACTCTGCAGAGCAGGAGCCGTAACGATCACAAGAGAAGAGGAGAAGAAAGGGGCAACGGCAAAGTATTATAAAGTGGCCGCGCCGGCGTTTGGAATCGAGCTTCCTCAAGAGTACAGAACTATCAAGAAGCTCTCCCTGCTGGGAATGGAAGAACAAATCAGGGGATTTTTCAGAGAATTCGTGAGAAAGGACGGCACTTTTGACGGAAAAATTGTCGTTGGCAGCCCGACGCCACACGGGCCGTTTAAGACAAGCGCAAGGGACGGGCATTATGCCTCCCATCTGGCCTTCTTTCTGGGACAGTTCGTCAAACCTCCTGAAGACTTTGTGATAAAACTCGACGTTGATGTTAAGGCTGAGAAGGAGGAAAAGAACAACTTGATACTCGTAGGGGGGCCTGGAACGAATCTGATTGCTGAAGAAGTAAACGATTGTCTACCCATTAAATTCAACATGCGACCCTCAGAAGAAGGTTTTCTTTTCGGCGGTCTGGTTTCCAAGAAGACTGGTCACGTCTACACGGCAGACGCGGTTGGGGTTGTCGCGAAGGTTGTGAATCAGTGGGACAAGAACAAGCGGGTCATTGTTTTGGCTGGAAACAAAGCCGTTGGCACGAAGGCCTGCGTGCTGGCACTGACCGACTACTGGCAGAAAACCCTGAAAGGTTACAGAGGCGAGGAGACATATGCAAGAGTGATTCAAGGCTTTGACTTGAACGGCGACGGAAAAGTTGACTCAATAGAGGTTTTGGAGTAACTTTGTCGCCTGCAGAATTGAAAGAAATCATACTTGCCAAGGGACACGAGAACATTCTTGCCATTCATCCTACAACCCTAGAGTTCACGAGAGAACACGAAATATCAAGAAGCGGTGACTGCATAGTCGCTGTATCAGCAGACAAGGCTATGCCAAGTTTAAGTGCCGAATTCAAAAAAAGACTGGCCAAAGAAAACGTCAGACTGACTATTCTAATAGAAGCAGGAGGCGTAGCCGAAACGGTCACGGCGAGTGGAAGCGCGCATCTCACCTTGGCTCATCCGACCGAAATCGTCGTGAGGAAGAGCAACTACATTTGCAGTAGAACGTTGGCGGTCAAAGCAGACAAAGCTTCAGCTGACTTGTCCAGAGATCTCATCAAGAAACTAAAGAACCCTGCTCAGAAAGTGAAAATCACACTGATGGTCTAAGCTTAACAGACTCTAACATCTAGCACTGCTTGCCACTCGTACGGGGCTGTCTCACGGACAAGTCTCAGAAGCAAGATTTCTTCCACTCTCCTTCCAGACTTTTCAACGGCATCAGCGAAGCGAGTCCTGAGATTCTCTAACGAATCAGACTTGTTAACGAAACTGTAAAAGTGCACTATGCCTCCTGAAGGTTTGATGGCTTCGCAGGCCGCATCTACAAAATCGATGGCGTTTTCCGGCAAATTCATGATTACACGGTCAGCAACACCAGAAAGCTTGTCCTTGACAACTTGTCTCGCATCTCCTAAAATGGGTTGAACCTTCCTCACAGCCCTGTTGAGCCTAACGTTCTTTTTTAGGGACTCAACCGCGTCGGGGTTCGCATCCACAGCGTAGACTGTCACGTTTTGAAGGGTTTTAGCGATTTGTATTGCGAAAGGCCCGACCCCTGCGAACAAGTCAACAACGACTTCGCCTTCCTCGACTTGAGATGCGACTCTCCGGTGTTCGAACGAAAGTCGTGGAGAAAAAAATGCCCGAGCCAAATCCACATGATATTGGCATCCATATTCTTTGTGAATGGTATCCGTCTTTGGTTCGCCTGCCACGATAGTGAACTCCCTCAACCGATACTTCCCGCATACCGCGCCCGCCTTAGCGAGCACGGTACGCACCTTTTGGTGCGTTTTCAAGATAGCCTCGCCGATCGCATTTCTGTACGCTCCCAACTCTGGAGGGAATTCCACTATGGCTATATCGCCAACGAAGTCTATGGCGCGGGGCAAGCTGGCCAACAATTGTGGTGAAAGCTTATTCTCAAGAACTTGGGCAACCGACATTCCTGGTTTCTTTCTCTCTGGAAAAGAGTGAACTGTTACTTTGCAATCTGCTATTCGTTCCTTAAGAGCTTCAAGTCCTTCTTTTGATGGTTGCTTGGTCAGCGGAATGTAAATGAATTCTTTGTCTCTTTGAATTTCTAGGTCTTTGTTGATCAGCCCGAGCTTGCTGACCAATGTCAGGGTTTTCTCGCCTTCTTTTCTTGGAGTCTTGATGCAACCTGCCTTTTTCATGAGATCACGGGGCTTCATTCGTTTTTTTCGCTGTAATCACGGTGTAGAACAATGTCATCTCAGTGCTGGTTAAACCGTATTGCTCCTTCGCATCTGCAGGGGCTCTTTCTAGGTACTGGTTAAACATTTCTCGCGAGACACCAAAGTACAGTCCTTTATCTTCCATTAGAGCGTTGAAGGTCTTTCGGTAGGCAATTGTTTTCATCTTTGAGATGCGGAAACCTTGTTTTCCTATGAGTCTCTTCATTCGTGACGGTTTCCAGTATCTAGCATGAGCTTTAGACAGGGTTCTCTCTAGTCCTTCAAAGAATCCTTGGTTATCCTTCTCGTGAACTGTCAAATCTCCAATTACGAGTGTTCTATTATCTTTGAGCGTTTGTCTGAATCCCTTTAGGATTCTCCCTTGAAACGTGAAATAGTGCATCGTGCTCATGCAGATAATCGCATCAAGAGCGTGGCACGCAAAAGGCAGGTGTTCGCCGTCGGCCTGTATCAAGTCAAGCCTGTCTTTGAAAGACTTCATCTTTTTCTTGGCCTGTTTTAGCATTTCTCCTGACAAGTCCAAACCCACAAGTTGTGGCTTGACCCTTTCAAGCAGGGGCAATGCGTTTCTGCCTGTTCCCACCCCCACTTCTAACAAGAGTCCGTTTCTAAACCCTTCCAAAGCCTTTAGCAGTTCGTCAAAAACTTCATCGCCAAAGCCTTCTCTTGTCTTCCAGGTTCTGCTTTTCTGTAGATCATACTCCTCAGATCTTTTTGCGTAATATTCTCGAACGAGTTTCTTGCGTGCAATGTTGTTCATTTAATTTTTCCTTTGACTTACAAACCCTATCACTAACCAAAAAATAAACATTTACGTGCGCCATTTCTCATTATCCACCGCTTAAATCTCTGTCTTGGCAAGGTCAAGAATGGTTTGGGCACTCGCTAAGGGAAGCTGTAACCACATGATTTGACGAAATCCTGTTGCAGAGTAACGGCAAGAACAATATTTAGGCTTGAACAAATCAGAGTTATGGATGGAAAAGGAGAAATATTGGGTGAATATCATGATTTTTGAATAAAAGTGAGAATAACAAAGCAGCATCTGCGCAGCGCGCGGCGCGCGCGTGTGTATAAGATTCTTAGTTTGGTGCTTCGATCAACTGGTGCGATTGCAATTATTGCTCTAGACTGTTTCCTCATGGTTTGGACTGGAGGTGAACTCCTTACGCTAGTAGGTGAGCCACTAATTGCCATCTTGCCCATTCTTGGCTTTGGATCGCTGACTTATTTTGTAGTGCAATATCTTCTTATTGGCGGGCGTAGACCAAAATCTTGCTCTCAATCTTCATCATTGCACTAGTTCAACCAACTTTCTCTAGTCTGTACAGTTCATGCTTTTTTTCCAGGACAAATTTCACCTTCAATATTCTTTCGGCTAGAGCAATGTTTGTCTTTAGATGTTCGGTTAACGTACGTGTTAAGTAGTTTGACTTGCCTTGGGCCAGTGCGATGTATGGAACGAGGATATCCGCGAGGTGCGTATCAACGGTGGGTTTTGCAATGATTTCTGCGTAGAGTTTTTCGGCTGCCTCAGTGCCGACTGCTTCGCTTGTTTTTCTCAATTCCCCAATTGCGTCTGCCCCTAGAATGGCTCCAGCGTCAGATTCAGCCCACAAGACAATCGAGCTGCCCTTCTGCAGTGGGTTTGAGGAGTCATTTATCACCTGAACATCGGCGTTGTAGCCCCTCTCGCCAAGATACTCGTTCGCCGCTTTCGCTTGACGTTCAGCAACCTTTCGGTCGGCAAGGAACGTGCAGACTGAGATTCCTTTTATAGATTTGACGTTGCCGAAAGCTTCGATGCTTAAAGCTGTCAGAGGTTTGCAGGGTTGTACGGTTATTGTCACCTCGCCGTTTCCTTTGGGATAATAGCCGTACTTGTGAACTGTGAGAACAGCTCTTAGTCCCATGCGTTGCAGTGTCGGCAAGAGAACGAAGTTCATGTAGTTTATGGTTGGTGAATGTGAAACGTCGGTCCCGCCTTTTGAAATGTGAAGCTGCACCGTGTTTTCTGCTTGTGTGCACATTGGCAGTACCGTCATCAGGAGCATTGGGATGCTTCCAGCAGTGCCGATTTCTGCTTCAATCTTGCCGCCTCTTATTTCTTTGGGTCTGAACCATAACTCACGTGAATCGGCTTTCGCCCCTTCCAATTCAGCATTGCAAAGCTTTGCGGCTGTGAGGACGGCTTCAAGGTGTTGAGGCTTCAAACCTGGTTGAGGACGGTTCTGTCTAATGTTGTAAATGTGTAACGGTTGTTCAATTACTGCGCACAGGGCGATGGCCATTCTCAGAACCGTTCCGCTTCCGCTTTTTTCGCTCCCGTCAATCTCTATCAAGGCTGGGGTTCGCTCCGGGTTTGGGATTGTTTGAAGAGTCAAAAACCATTAATAAATGCGTTGAGTATTAAGGGTTCATTAGGAAGAAGGTATATGAGCGCGGATAAAGAGAAAATTGAAGCCCTCACCAAGAGAGTAGACGAGCTTGTTTTGATTATGAACGGTATCATGGATGATTTGCGGCAGGTTTCAGCATCCCTGAAGTCCCTCGCTGTTTCACAGATAACTCAGCCAATAGCGGCTCATCCGGCACCAGCATTGTCTCAGACCGTGCCTGGGGCACCTCAGCCCCAAGAAAAAACGAAGGTGATAGAAGACGTTAAAATGATGTTTCCGGAGGATTTGGAGAACCTGCTGAGCTTCGAGGAGCAGGACGATTACATAATGATAAAGCCGCGGCAGTTTCTAGGTTCAGACAACTTTTCAAAAATCGCTTCGGTCGTGCGCAGTGCCGGCGGAGATTATGTGAGCGCTGGAAAAGGTTCGCACTTCAGGGTGCCTAAAAAAAGAACCTGAGTGTGCCGATTCCGACCACTGGGCTCTTCCTAGTATCTGATTTCGAAGCCTCTGAACTCTCCGGAATAGGTTTCCCAGATCACGTCTATCCTTGTTACTTTAGCCCCTGGTGGTCCTTTCTTGCAGAATTCCAGAAGCTTCTTTACGTCTTCTTGTTCACCCTCAAAAACGGCTTCAACTCTGTCGTCCGGCAAGTTGCGAACCCAACCACTCAAGCCATACTTTGCTGCCTCATGTTTTATCTCAGATCTGAAAAATACTCCCTGAACTCTACCGCTTATGAAGACATGTGCTCTAGCCTTCATCGTTTTTCACTGTTCAAGCTTTCACTTTCACTCATCTCTCTCCGCCGCGTAAACATGTTGTTGCAACGCCTGTTTTAAATGCTGTTGGCAAGGCGTTGTTTTCTTGGTGTGAGCCACGTTGGATTGTTCCATAGGAGAACTGTTTGTCTACGCTTCTTGTTCTAGTCAGAAAAGAATGAAGCCGGTTAGCATGGCTGCGCAAAAAATGGCCAGACTCCTAAACCTAAACTTTGAAATAAAGACGTTCAGAAAGAATTTCACCCCAATCTACGTCTACTACAAAACAGGCGACGAAGAACCCATTCCGATCTATTGCAGCAACAACGGCCAGTCCCGCATGGATGAAGTTTGCGAGGCTTTAAGGGACATGATGTTCGTGCTCTCTTTCCACCCAAAACACCGGGCCTTGAGGCGGATTAGAAAAGAGATCATGCAGTTTTCATGAACTTCAGCGTCTGGTTTTCAAGCGTTATTTCGTAGACTTGGTTCACGTCGAACTCGATACCCAAACTCTCGTATTCCTGTTCGGTTAAGAATAAGATTATTTTTGGAATTGTCACATCCGTTCTCATCGGAAACATCGGCATCTGCTGTTGCAAAGCCTGCATCACGTCCTGGACCATCTTGGCTTCTTCGGTCTGCGGTCTGACCACAAAGTTCGGTATCTGCCGGTCTTCAATCAGCTCTATTCGTTTTCCAAGGTTGCCATCAATGTCTCGGATGGATTCGATCTTGTTCACTCTTACGCGAAACATGTCTTTTCATTCACACTAGAATCTGCCAAATGTTTTATACCTTTCTGGTGAGGGGTGTTCCATTTCGATTTTTTCGGGCGCGTGCCCTCGATTGATTTTTTGTGATTGCGTAATCTTTGCTCAACTGTTTGGTTTCGACGCTTACTCTTGCGAGGAATTGTCTGGGTTTTGGGTCAAATCTTATATTCCGTTCATGTTATATGCATGACATGCTTAGGGAGGGTGTAGGTTGAAACTCGTTACCGTGTTATTACCGGAGGCTTATTTGGAGGGTTTGGATGAGCTTGTCAGAGCGAACATGTATCCGAGCAGGAGTTCGGCAATTAGGTCTTCAGTGAGGGATTTGCTGAAGAAAGAGCTTTGGGAAAGACGTGGAAGATGAAATTTTGGGGAGAACGTAAACCATACACTATTCCTTTACCAACAAGCCTCATCGATGCGTTTGGACATAATTCGAAAAAAAGTGTTTTAGACATTGGCTGCGGCTACGGACGAGCCTGTTTTTTCTTGCACGAAAACGGCTTCAAGGTTGTCGGCGTCGATGTCGATAGGACTCAGGTCGGGCTCGCTCAGGAAGAGAAAAAGTCGCGAAGAATGAAAGAACCATGTTTCCTACTGAATGACGCTGAAAACCTATGCTTCCCAGATTCCTGCTTCGACGCGGTCACCATGCTAGGAGTTCTCACCCTAGCTCCAAAGCCCAAGAGATCACGAATAGTCAGTGAAGCTGACAGGGTTCTCAAGATGCATGGCCATTTTTTAATCGAAGAGTTTGGCAGAACTTGGGAAAACCCGGTTTATGCACAGAGATACAGAAACGATATTAAAGAAACGAGCGAGCAGGGCACAGTCACGGTGAGAGATGAAGCCGGAAAGGTTCTCCATTTCGGTCATCACTTCACTCGGAGGGAGATCCTCAACCTGTTGAAAGTCTTCCGCATAGTCCATTTTCAAGAACATATGTTCACGAGCTACTATCACAAGAACTGGGTAAAAGGCTACATAATTTTGGCACGAAAGAGAACAGGCTGAATCCTAACCTCTCAAATAAAAAGATGATTATCAAAGACGCGTACCAGGATTCCGTTTGACGAGTTTTACGGAGTCCCTAGTTTTCTTTGCTGTCTCAGCAGGATTTTGGGCCAGCGTTATCTCTCTTCCCACGATAAGGTAAGCTGCACCGGCCATCAGGGCAGCTTGGGCTGTTCCTCCTTGAGCTCCAATTCCGGGCGAGAAAATTGGGACTTTTTCGCCGAGTATCTTGTGTATTTCTCTTATTTTTTCAGGGAACGTGGCGCCCACGATTGCTCCGTCAGCACCGTATTTCAGGGCTTTTTTTGCGAATGAAACGTATTGGGGAAGTTTTTCTCCAGTTTCAGGATCGATGACCGTCTGTCCGTATCCCTCGCCAGCTGCTTTGTGACTCATGTAAATGAGCAGAATTACCCCGCGGTGCAGTCTGGAAGAGACGTCGAAGATTGGTTTCAATCCTTCTTCCCACCCCACGAAGGGGTTGGCTATTAACGCGTCGAATCCTGCAGCGTAGTAGTATTCTGCAATGACCTGGTTTGTAGAGCCGATGTCGTTCACCTTGCAGTCCATTATCGTCATCAATCCTTCATCATGGGCCTTCTTCACGAGTTTGTGAACGCCGTCAAACGTCCCCAGTGGAAGGACGAGGTGATGGTTGAATTTTACGGCGCAGACGTAAGGGTCCACTTCTTCGAGTAGCTCTTCTGCTTTGGAGAACAAGTTGTTGCGGTTTTCCGGTTTTTCGAAGGGGAAGTCTAGAGCCAGCACGATGTTGGAATCTCTCTTCCTTTCTGTCTCAGCCATTCTAGCGCCGAAGGACAAGTTTGAACACCTCTTTCTACTCGCAGGCAGGACTAAAAACTCTTTTGATACTAGGTTCACTCTCAGAATCTGAAAGAGGTTTGTTGATATACAGGACTTTTTCTTCCAGTGGCAACGCACTTAAAATTAGAACTCTGTTTCCAAATCAATATCAAATGTCATGTGGGGTATGGCTTTATCGGCAAAATGTATATCGTCGTCAGACCTTACTATCAAGCAGGCGTTGATTCTCTTGTTTGAATCAAGACGAGTGTTGCTTACAGTGATAATTTTGCTAGGAACTCCTGTCAGCCTATTAGGTTGCGTCGAGCGCGCGCTGAGCTGTTCCTTCCAACGAGAACATGGTTTCTCTGACGATGTCTTCCAACTTCTTGGTCGGCAGTTTCATTATTGCACCAGCAGGTTTGGTGTGTTTTACACACTAGATTTAAAAGTTAAACTTTATAAACCGTGAAGTAATTATTCGCACTTGGGTGTACGAGCGTGAACTCCCGAACCGTACTGAGTGAAGAACTTCGAAGACTGGTTGAGTCTCGTATGAGAGTCAACCTCAAAGGCATAGAAGAAACGCTCAACGAGATATTTCGTAACCAGAAGCTGGGCTTGGATGATATGAGAGAGACCATCAAGAGTCTCGAGGAAAGCTTCAGTTTGTTGTCACAGAAGTGGAGTCTTCAAATCCTCTACATATTGTTCCTGAGGGAGACGACGGGTTTCGGCGAGATGAAGAAGATACTGAGCGTGAACTCTCGCACATTATCCGACAAACTGAAGGGTCTAGACCACTACGGTTACATTAAGAGAGATGTGGAGCAAGGCCCACCCTTGAGGGTGAAATACTCTCTCACCGCCCGGGGGCGGAACACCATTCTGCTCGCTTTGCCCTTCCTATACTACTCCAGCAGCAACCTAGCTTGATGATCTTAGGTCGTGTTAGCGGGCGCGGGCCCGTGGAATGGGTATGCAATCTAGATGAATCCTCCAAAAAAACTAATCGTTTCGATTTCCCCGCCAGAAACGCGTTTAATGTACCCCATTGTTCTTTCAACGCCTGCCTTGAGCTGCTCTTGGCCTATCGCCGGAGCTCCGTATCCGATTATCACCGGTTTCTGCGTTCGCAGGGTGATCTTCGTGTGGTCAGAGTCGCGGTAAGGGTAGACGCAGAGGACCTGTTTTTCATCGGTCAGGACCAGAATTTTCTCCGTGAGGAGCATTGGTTTGTCCATTCCGATTCCGATGAACGTTTCATTCTTTGCAAAACGGACGTGGAGCGGCGGGTTCAGCTGGTCTCTGTCGAATCCGCTGATGGGAACTATGGTTTCCATTGAGGCCAAATTGTAAGCGTCGACCACTGTGGATATGTTTGGCAACTCATTTCCGTTGAGAACCCTGCGCAGGAGGGCCTCTCCTGAGGGTCTCGTTTTCGTGGGGTCTATGTTTAGTTTCCAGTAGAAGTCTCTGTAGGCTCTGACAGTCGGGTTGTTCTTCAACGATTCAACACTGTATTTGGCCTTGGCTTCCTCGTACACGGTTTTCTTGAGCCGACGTAACTGGTAGTTCTCTTTCTCGTTATGGACTCCACTGATTGTTCCGATGCATATGGCGAGTTCTGGAAACTTCGAGAGGACTTCCGCACTCCAAGTGACGTCTGTTTGCATCGATTTAAGCACCTTTCAAGCCTATTCTGGGCGTTAGCTATTTAACAGCTTTAACCAGAGTCTTGCCTAAGGGCTATGAAAAATGATAGGCGAGTTTGCTGCTCTGGGAGCGGCTGTCAGTTGGACGATGTCGGCTCTGCTCTACAAAAAAGCGTTGTCTGACGCGAAGCCTGTTTCGGCTAACATCGTTCGCTTGACGCTCACCAGTGTCGTGCTGCTTGTTTTCATGGTTGCCGTCGGGCTGGTTGGAGTTTTGACCAAGCTGCCTATGAGCGTGATTGTTCTTGCCAGTGTCAGCGGTGTAATCGGCCTAGGATTGGGTGATACTCTGTACATGGTCAGCCTGAAAATGATTGGGGTTGCGAGAGCAGTGCCGGTGACGTGTACGTACCCGCTCTTTGATCTCTTGTGGGTTGCTCTTTTTGCAGGCGAAGCCGTCACGTGGTCGGTGGCCCTAGGAGCAGTTGTGATAGTCTTAGGAGTGTGGATGCTGAGCTTGAAAGAAAAAGGAGACGCGTTGGGTCCGCAAAGGAAGGTGCTGATTGAGGGGTTGGCCGTGGCCCTTGCAACGGCTCTGTTGTGGTCTGTGAGCATAGTGATGATGGGCTTGGCCGTGAAGGAAACTCCGAATCTGGACGATGCGTTCGCCATCAACGCTGTCAGAGTTTTCGCGATTGCTATTTCCTTGGCCATTGCTGCTCCGCTTGTGGACAAGAGTCTGGGTTTCTTGAAGTTGAGGAAACGAACCGTGGTCACGTTGCTTGTCGGCGGGATTGTGGCGCTTGGATTAGGCTGGTTTCTTCTAAATTACAGTTTTATAGACACTCCGCAGTCACGGGCTGTTCCCATATCGTCAGCGACGCCTCTCTTTTCCACTCTTGCAGGAGTTCTCCTGCTGCATGAGAAGGTTAACGTCAAAATCGCCCTAGGTTCGGTGATGATCGTCGTGGGAATCTTCATGATATTCCTCGTCTAACCCTTCCATCCGGAGCGTGCATAGGTTTTTATAGGGCACGTCGTAGTTACGGAACGTGCTGAATTGGAAGGGTCGAGCTCTCATGGCTACGTCTCCCAGCCTGCGCGATTCTGTTCTGGCGAGAAGAATTGCGGGAGAGATAATCCTCTCAAGCAAGCCAGGGGCAACCATGAGAAAGTGGCGTGAGCTCTTTGCAGTTTCGCAGATGAGGCTTTCAGACAAGATGATGGTTTCGTCGTCGGTCATCAGCGATTATGAGAGCGGCAGGCGGCCGAGCCCAGGCACAAAATTCGTGCGAAGGTTCGTGTGGGCCCTGCTCAAAATCGACGAGGAAAGGGGCGGACGTTTCATCCACGAGTTCGCCAAGCTCACAAGCTCGCCGAGCAACGCCATCGTGGACCTCCGAGAGTTCCCAATTCCCGTGAGGCTGGAGTACCTTTGCAAAGCCATAGAAGGCAAAACTGTGGTGGGCGTGGACGCTTATGTTAAGGAGGTTAACGGTTACACCGTCGTCGACAGCAAGAGGGCCGTGGAAACGCTCTCGGGCTCGGAGTTTTCGCAGGTTTTCGGGGCGACGACAGAGCGGGCGCTTATATTCACGAACATAGAACACGGCATCTCACCCATGCTCATGGTGCGAATAAGCAACTTGAAACCGCGCGCTGTCGTCTTTCACGGTGTTCAACCAGACGAGTATTCCATCCGACTGGCAGAGTATGACCGAATTCCCATAATATACTCCGGCTTGCCCAGCGTCGAAAGGCTTGTGAAATCTCTGCGAAAACTGTATCGCATTGCGCTTCGCAAGAAACTGGGCAGACCCGTTCGACCGCCGCCGCAGGTCAGTGCATGATAGTTTGTGGCACATGGGCGAGTCAACGATCAAGAGTGTCCGATTGGATGCTCCTTAACTTTGTTTTCAAAAGCTGAAAATCGTGCTCCAATATTTTCTTGTGTTCTGGGTTGTAAAGGGCTGAAGCTGGATGGTACATTGGAACGACTGTTAACGGCAAACCTAGGACACATGTTTTCCGCGGTTTTCCTCGAACTTGTGTTATGTTGCTAAAAGATAATGTTGCCTCTGAGAAAATGTGGGCTGTTGAGTGGCTGCCAAGCGTTACTATGAATTCTGGTCTGATGGTTAGTATCTGTCTGTCCAGGTATGGGGTGCATGTTTGGATCTCCAAGGGTTTGGGCTGACGATTTCTGGGCGGCCTACATTTTACGATGTTTGTGATGAAAACTTGTTCTCTTGAAAGGTCGATTTGTGACAGGAGTGTGTCGAGGAGTTTGCCCGCTGTACCCACGAAGGGTTCGCCCTTGGCGTCTTCTGACCTTCCTGGAGCTTCTCCGATAAACATTATTCGCGTTTCAGTGCTTCCAACGCCAGGAACCGCATTCTTGCGCGACTTCCAGAGCGGACATTTCGTGCAAACTATGACCTCTGAAGCCACAACGTCCAGGAGTCGTTTATTGGACAAGACAACACTCTCTTAACATGGTTCATGCTCATTTTGATCTTATAAGCATCACAGCTCAGATGGTGCAGAGCGCTTATGCCCGGTTCAAGCAATTCAAACGAACGTGCTAAGGTCAGTAAGCTAGAGCAACAGATCCTGGTGCAGAATTTGAGAAGTTAATTTTGGGGTTCTATTTTGAAAGCGTTTTGGCAACTTCTTGTGCCCAACTTTTTATTTTTTCCAGTTCCCCCGCTTTCAGTTTCATCTCGTTCATTTTGCCTCCCACATAAGCGACGAGAGGAGGCGAGATTGCTTCAAAACCCAGTTTCTTGATCTTCTTTTCTATGCGTTTGGCGGCGTTTCCACTAATCCTAGATTGCATCTGCGTGTCAAAAGCAGCTCCTCTTTTTCCGGAAAACTCCTTATTTGAGAAACTCTTGAGGAACCGCCTTATTCCGGGCGACATCCTAAAATACATAGTGGGCGAACCAGCAATCAAACAATCATAATTCTTCACAGTTGCTCGGTCCACATCATTGACAAAGAAGGAGTCAACCTCAATTCCCTTTTCCTTCAGAACCTCGCCAATGGTTTCCGCGACATTCGCAGTGATTTTCAAAGGAGACACCGTGTCATATACGATTAAAACTTTCATTCAGTCCAACCTCTTGCACTTTGGCAAACTAATGGATTGTCTGGACCTTTTAAAACTTGATGCAAAATACGCTGATGAGTCGTCACGCTTTCAAGGCTTCAACGGTTTTTTCGGCCCATTTCGAGTCCTTCCAAAGTGCTCTGCCAACGGCTACCAGGTCAACCTTTCCATCTCGAATCAGCCTATCAGCAAACTCAGCCTCGGTGATTCCTCCGACCCCGACGACGGGAACCCTGATGGCTTTCTTTACCTCATAGGCCTGCGGAACAAAATAGCCCTTGACGCCTTTAAGCTGCTTAGGCTCACTTCCACACAAGCCGCCTGATACGTCAATGACATCGACACCGGCACGCTCAAGCCTCGCAGCAAAAACAGTCGAGTCCTCAATGTGAGTCCCGTTTGCGGCCAAATCATCCGCGCCCAGCCTGTAGAGCAAGAGTCTGCCGCTGACAATTTTCCGAACTTCTTTGACCACCATAAGTGGGAAACGCATCCTGTTATCCAAGGATCCGCCATATTTGTCAACGCGTTTGTTTAACAATGGAGAAAAGAATTGGTTAAGCAGAAAGCCATGCGCGCCGTGAAGTTCAACTCCATCGAAGCCCGCTTTAACTGCACGTTCGGCAGCCACTGCGAACTCTTCGACAAGGCCTTCAATCTCGCTTTCTGACAATGCACGCGTTTTCCCAGTCTCGGAAGGACCAACGGGATTGTCGCCTATTACTTTGCTGTTCGCAACGCCTCCAGCATGCGTAATCTGTACGACGACAGGGGTGCTCAAGGCGTGAACCTCGCTTGCAAGCTTCTCTAGCCCGCTGATCAATTTGTCGTGATAGATTCCCAACTGTTTTGGACTCAACTTTCCAGCGGGAGAAACGTAAGCATGCTCAACGATCAACAGGCCCAAAGCTGCTGCGCGTCGTACGTAAAAGCTTAGGAGCCTATCAGTGACTGCGCCTTCAATCGTGGCCCTACCCGTCTGCATGGGAGGCATAACAATTCGGTTTCTAAGAGTTAGCCCTTTCACTTCCAGAGTATCAAGAAGCCCCGCCAACTCTAACACCATTAGGCTAAAGACTAGTCTGCAGCTATAAGAACATAACACACGCGCTTAGGAGCTTGGAATGCGTGCAAGAACCGGGAAATTTGGAGTTGCGCTCTCATGGGTTTGAAAGCTGTTGAGGACAAATCCTAGGACATGTGCTTCAAGGCCTCAGAGCCTTTCATGCCGATATCTGCGCCCGAGTTTCTGGCTTTGGTCGTAGTCGCCTTGACCTGTGCGTTAAGTACATCCTCGAAGGTTTTCACTTCGCTGACCATGGCTGCATTTACACCTAGTTTTTCAGCTGCGTCAATGTTGAGGAAGCCGCACATCACGAAGCCTTTGTCCGCGACAATAAGAAGCAGGGGTGGGCTTTCGGGCAAATCGACTCTCAATCCTAGAAAAGTCTTGTCGTCAACCTTAACAGTGGTGACGTTAATCATTTCCGAACACCTTTTAATTCCAGCTCTTTACATATCCAAGCTTAAATAAAAATCGTTGGAGAGGCAACCGGAAATGCTTACGAGGCTGAAGCAGAAAGTCCAGCAGATGCTTGCGGCTGAGGCAAAAGCGGCTCACAGAATCGGCCTGACGCCAAACGTCATAACCGCGATAGGTGGGCTGTTGGCCTTTCTGTCCGCATTCGCTTATGGAGAATGGGGGCAGAACTTAGCGTGGCGCACATTTTTTCTTTTGTTCGCTTTTGTTCTGCTACTGCTTTCGGGTTTCTGCGACGCGTTGGATGGAATAGTCGCTCGGCTCTACGGACAGACAACGGTTTTCGGCGGATTCCTAGATTCTGTGCTAGACAGGTATGCTGACGCCGCCGTTTACGTCGGCATAATCGTGGGCGGTCTATGCAATGTTCTGTGGGGCTTAATCGCCATAGCCGGTTCCTTACTCGTTAGTTACAGTCGAGCAAGGGCCGAAGCGGCAGAAATCAAGATGGAATCCGTCGGCCTGGCAGAGAGAGCTGAACGGATGATCATACTGCTCTGGGCAACGCTGATAGCGGTCTTTTGGCAGCCGGCGACGGTGATGAACGTAGCAATCATCCTTTTGGCGATAATTTCAAACCTAACTGTGCTGCAGAGAAGCCTGTACGTTTATAGAAAATCAAAGAAAAAGGAAACTATCTGAACCCTAATATCTTCTTCCCGGTCGCGTGCGTATATGACGCTCATTCTCAGCTCTTACCTTTACGACTCCGCGATGGACCGCGCACGAAACGCAATAATATTTCGTGTCAGACGGCACGGCAATGTACGTGCCCTTCTGTCGAAGCTCCTTTGCCAAGGCGTAATCCACGAAGGAAAGTCTCTTTGTAACCTTTTTGGCCTTGTCTCGCGGTACCATGGCTCCGCAGCTGGCGCATTGAACAGAACCGCTGCTGCCCTTGCCACCTTTAGATCTACCACGGCTCTTACGCTTAAACGGCAACCTGATTACTCCTCAATCATTCTTCAACAAACAAATGAACATGTGGGTTTATATATCTATTCTAACGCCAGTGCTGTTTGCTTGTTTTTCGTCGAAATCCTGGGCTGTGGAGAAAAGGGAATTGAGGCGCGTTATTGCCTATGATTTTCTGTTACCGCCTCTGATTTGCCATGCATTTGTTAATGATTTAAGCGACCTTTGCGTTCCAACCTAAAGAGGGCGAGAATTATCTGCTCAGGCGGAGGAGCTCAAATCTTGAGCTATGCGTTCAACGTTTCGGCTTGGTGGTCCTCAACTTCAGGATGGTTGCAATGTTCGCTTTCGGGTCTATCTTCGGGTTGATTTTTCCGGTGCGAGATGTGAAAAGGGTTGTTACTCCGGGTCCGTGGCCCGCTGACACACAATTCGTGTGCACGACGATGCCGACGGAAATCGCGCCCTGTCTGTATATCCTTCCAAACGAGTGATCCGCATCGGTTATGGCGACGATATCACCGAGTCTCAGGTTGTCAAGTTTGTACTGCTTTCTTGCTTTCTCGTCGAAGAGCTGGATGTCATAATCTCCAGAGTACGTGTTGTCTGAACCCAGTCCTGAACCCATGATAGCGGCGGGAATCAAATGCGTCACGGGTATTTCTAGCTTGTCGCCCTTTGTCTTTGGGTTGAGCGCTTCAAGAAATCTTGGGTCTATGTTCATTACGATAATGTCTGGAAAATCTAGGAGTTTCAAGCCAACGCCGAAGGTTTTCACGAGGAACTTGTCGCCGAGCATGAGCTTTTCCATGACCTCTGGCTGGACGTCTACCAGAACGTGTTCTATTCCGCCGTGTTTGCCCGTGACAACGCCCTTCGCACCCTTTGCCTCGCCAGTAACCACAATAGCCTCGTTTCCGACACATGATAGTACGTTGAACGCGGCGTTGGCGCCCTGCCCAAACCGTACGTCATTCTCCTTGTTCTCAACACTCACGCCGGGCTCCACGTGATCAGCCTCCCATCCGCAAGCCAGATCGCCAACCCTGACGTTGTAGGTGATGCCGCCCACGCCTGGCAAAACCATAGGATTGCCCTGCGCTGAAATCCTGTAAACACCCCTTCCGAAAACTGGGCTAACGGCCTCCCCGACCACAGAAAGCCGAACTAACTTGTCAACGTTAGTCCTCAGCATGAACATTCCCCTTGGGGAATTGTTTCTATTAGTGCAGGCATATAAGACTTGGCACAGGCATAAAAGGGGTTTCGGGGGTTCCTAGTTCTGTGTTAGCAAATCTTAAATGACACAGTATCTTTTCACTTGAGTAAAGTTAAAACGTTTCGAAGCACTTGCGTGTGTGGCTGAACAATATGTCTGACATTGGGTTAAGGCCTAAAATGCTGGTCAAGGATGTCATGAGTAGCCCAGCCATTACTGTGGAGGAAAGAGCGCCCGCGAATCGTGTTGCGGAGCTTATGGACAAGCACGGCGTGGGTTGCATAATAGTCACGACCAAAGAGGAAAAACCAATCGGCGTTATAACCGAAAGAGACCTTGTCCTGAGAGTGCTGGCCAAGAACGCTAAGCCAGACACGCTTAAAGCGGAAGAAGTTATGACCTCACCGCTTATCACCATAGAGCCGGATGCGACGATCGCCGAGACTGCCAGAAGGATGAGCAGGTTGAACATAAGACGACTCGGCGTTGTCTATAAGGGGCGACTCGTTGGCATAATTTCGAGTAAAGATGTCCTCGGCGTCATGCCTGAACTGCTCGAAATAATTCAGGAAAAAGCCATGATCGAAGGCGAAAACATGGCTGAGAAGGAACAGGAAGAACGGACTCCGCTGGCAGGCTACTGCGACCATTGCGGTGTTTGGTCTGACACCCTGACGGAAGCTAACGGCGAATATCACTGTGAAGACTGCAGGGTTGAGTTGGAAGAAACTGAAGAGTGAGAGGGGCTTGCTTGCGTGTCAAAGAAATCATGGATGGAAAACATCCGTCCATCTACTCAGATGAGCTCGCTACAAAAGCTCGTGCAATGATACGGGACTTTAACCTTAGAATTCTGCCCGTAACGGATGGGAACAAAAAACTTCTGGGAAAAGTGTCCAGACGCGACATTATGGCTATATCGTCGTCCAAGTCTTCGATTCTTGTCAAGGGCATAATGACCCCTGCAAAGCACGTTGCAACGGTCGACGACGAAGTGACGTCAACCGTCAGAACCATGCTCAAAATGGACGTCTGGTGCGCGCCGGTTGTCATGTCATCTCAAGACCCAACTTACCAAGGGGTCTTAGGACTGGAAGCGTTTATAGAGCAGCAAATCGAAACAAACCCAGAGAGATTCGCTAAAGACGTCTCGGAGATAATGACTGAGAACGTCGTTACGTGCTCGCCTGATGACGAGGTTGAACACATTTGGCGTCTAATGCAGGAGAGGCGTTTTGCCGGCCTTCCAGTGGTCAAGAGCGGTAAACTCGTTGGAATCGTGACGCATAAGGATCTGCTGCAGAGCGGCGCCTTTCTGCCGACTTTTGAGTCTCAAAAGATTCGAGGTTCGCCCAAAATTTCTTCTGTGATGAAAACGGAGGTCGTGGCCGTGGAGCCTTCAGTGAAGGCCATCAGAGTGGCCAAGGTCATGGTTTCAAAGGACATAGGCAGGGTTCCGGTTAAGGATAAGGACGGCAGGCTCATCGGCATAGTTGACCGCGAAGACATCGTTAGACTGACCGTGAAGTGAGGGGAAACAGTTGAGCAAAGAAGGTTTCAGGAGAAGAATCAGGGGAAGGGGTCCCGTTGACTTGAAGGTTCACGGTGCGAAGAAGCGCGACGGCGAAATTTTGACCGTGGCAAAGAGTCCTGTTGTCATGGTGGCTCCGACCACGCCGATTTACGACGCTATCCACTTGATGGCCGACAAGGGTTTTCGCCGGTTACCCATCGTTAACGCTGGAACCAAGCATCTGGAAGGTATAGTGACCGCCACAGATTTAGTCGACTATTTGGGCGGGGGCGAGAAATTTGAAATCGTCCAGCAGAGGTTTGGTGGAAACTTTTTCAAGGCGATTAATGAGCCCACAAAGCTGATCATGACGCAAAACGTCGTATCTGTGAACACGTCTGCGAAAATAAGTGAAGCGATAGGCAAGATGAAGAAGTCAAACCTAGGCGGTCTGCCGGTCGTCGACGAAAAAGACACCGTGAAGGCGATAATCACTGAGAGGGACATTGCAAACCTTTTCGCTGACAGAACCAGCGGGGTGAAAGTCTCTCAGCTTATGTCCGAGAAGGTGATAACCGCTTTGCCGAAGACGACCATTTTCGAGGCGGAGAAAACGATGGCTGCTGAGGGCTTCAGAAGGCTGCCAATCGTGTCGGATGGAGGAGTTGTTGGCATAATTACGGCTATGGATATTATTCGATTCTTTGGATGTGGGGAGGCGTTTGCGTATTTGCGGTCTGGAACTATTATCCAAGTGTTGAACAATCCTGCTTTGGAGATAGCTTCGAAAACGGTGACGACGATTGAGCCGGACGTGGACGTGGGACAGGCGGCGAAGATTATGCAGGAGAAAAACATAGGAGCCCTGCCTGTCGTGAAGAATAAGAAGCTTGTGGGCATGATAACGGAAAGAGACTTCTTCAAAATAATCGAATAGACCATCCTAGAATTGCGCGCATGGTGTTCCTAATTTCGATTTCTAGCCGTATATAGTGAGATGAGAGTTCTAGTGTGCGCTGACGGCCCCTCCCCCCGGTCTACGATATGATCCAAATATGATTTCGGAAAAACAAGCATGTCGACCATGGTTCTTTCAACCTCTCGCCAATTTCACGCAGGGATGGGTTGGAGGTTTGTGAAAGCAAGACAGCAGACTCTAGGGCGAACATTCATTCGATTCTGTCTCGCTCAAGCAACGCAATTTAGAAACAAACATGCGCCCTCTCACAGCCACGGCGTACACTGGGGTTGATTGTTTCGGCGTGTGTTGATAAGGCAAGTTTTTAACGCATTGTTTGAATGTTATTCCAGAAAGAAAGGCGGTGTCAATTTGATCGTTGATATGATTTTAGTCAATTCGAAGGCCTACATTAACAAGGCGATAGTGGATTGCAGCGTGGCAATTGACGATGGCAAGATTCTCAAGATAGGCAGGGAAACCAACATGCCCAGCTCAGACGCGAGATTGGACTTGAAGAGTTTCCTTTTGTTACCTGGTTTGATAGACGCACATGTGCATCTTCGAGACGAAGGCAAGGCCTACAAAGAGGATTTTTACAGTGGCACAGCTGCGGCATCTGCTGGTGGAATGACAACAGTTCTTGACATGCCCAACAACAATCCAGTGACAATGAGTGTTGAAACTCTGAGAAACAGAATGGCACTTGCCGAAAGGAAAGTTTTGGTGAACGTCGGATTTTACTCTGAGTTTCCGAGAGGCAATTCGGAAATTCAAACAGTGGCAAGAGAGGGCGCAGTCGGCTTCAAACTTTACATGGCTGAACAAGTCGGTGGGCTGGACATTCACAACGACCAAGCTATTATGGAAGCATTCAAGGTTGCGGGCAGCTTGGGGATAGTAACGGCTGCACATGCTGAAGATGAGCAGACTTTGCGAAGAAATGAATACAAGCTCAAGAGCATCGGTCGAAATAACGTAGACGCTTTTTTGATGGCCCATTCTGAAGATGTCGAAGTGAAGGCTATTGAACGTTTGATGAAACTTGCGAGGCAAACTGGCATGCATATGCATTTTTGTCACGTGAGCACAGAAGCAGGAATGATGAAGATAATCGAGGCCAAGAAGTCCGGGCTGAAGGTAACCTGTGAAGCAACGCCTCATCACCTCTTCCTGTCCGTTAAAGACTTGAAACGGGTTGGAAGCTTGGCCGTGACCATGCCGCCTTTGCGTGATAGGCGTGACGTAGACGGTTTGTGGGAGGCTGTCAAAGATGGCTGGGTTGACATCATAGGATCTGACCATGCACCGCACACTCTGAAAGAAAAGGAAGCAGAGTCTGTTTGGGACGTCAAAGTTGGAATGCCCGGCCTAGAGACAACGCTTCCGCTTCTTCTCACCGAATTAAGGCGCGGTCAAATAGCAATCGGCGACGTGGTTAGACTCATGTCTGAAAAACCAGCGGATATCTTCGAACTGAAAGGCAAGGGCCGTCTGAAAGAAGGAAACGATGCTGACCTAACAGTTGTCGATCTCAACAAGAAATACAAGATTGAAGCGTCAAAGTTCCATTCAAAAGCAAAGTTCTCACCCTTCGAAGGCCACGAGGTTCAGGGGAAACCGGTCAAGACCATCGTTGCTGGTAAACTGATCATGGAAGACGGCGAGATCGTGGCGAAACCTGGAAGTGGAAGAATAATCCGGAGAGAGTAACCTCTTGAAGTTTGTTATCGACGGGATGCTAGGCAAACTAGCTCGCTGGCTTCGAATGATGGGACACGATGTAGAATACTCAAACAGCACGGATGACTCTATGCTGCTGACAATCGCCAAGAAAGAGCACAGAATTCTGCTCACAAGAGATTTCGCACTCTACCAACATGCCGTTGCCAGAGAAATCGAAGCCTTCTACGTTGAAGGACAAACAGAACAGGAGAAACTGGCTGAACTCGCCACGAGGTTCGGCATCAGCCTTGAAATAGACATGGCAACGTCCAGATGCCCTAAGTGCAACACCCCGGTCAAGCCCGTTCCAATAGAAAAAGTCGCAGACCGAGTTGAGAAAAGCACTCTTGAACATAACATCAATTTCTGGGAATGCCCCAAGTGCGGTCAAGTCTACTGGCAAGGCGCGCACTGGACGAAAATTAAAGAAACGCTAGAGATTTCGTCGAATCTGCAGAAACTAAAAAAAGGGAGCGTTTAGTACTTCGCAAGAAGCCATTTCAATGGAATATCCTGAAAGCTACCGTCTGGCAATGTCCTTCTAACGGTCATTGGCAGTATATCGGCTGCGAACTCTTTTAACGCTATGTCTATAGGTCCTGTGAAGCCTTCCGACACTTCGACAAGTATGGGAGCTCCCATGGATATCTGAAGGGCTCTAGCCCCCACTATCCTTGCCTTTTCGAACCGGGTAATTTTTGGCGGTCCAATCGTGATTTTCTTTTTCTCTGACGTAGTTCTAGTACTCCCCCATGCCAGGGTAACCGCCGCCCATCCCGCCTGGTGGGCCGCCGCCTCCTGGGGGTCCTGGAGGAGTTCTCATCTTTCCAGAAGCAATCACATCGTCGATTTTTAGAAGCATCGTCGAGGCTTCAGTGGCCGATTTGATTATCTGTTTCTTGACAGAAATCGGTTCAATAACTCCGGCCTTGCACATGTCCTGAGTTTTTCCAGCGTTAACTTCTATTCCAGCCCACACTTCGCCTTTCTCGTGTCTCGACCTCAGATCCGAGAGTATGTCAATCGGGTCCAAACCAGCGTTTTCGGTCAGTGTCGTCGGAATCGCTTCAAGAGCCTCTGCAAAAGCTACTACTGCCAGCTGCTCCCTTCCTGGAAGAGTCTCAGCATACTTTTTCAGTTCGCGAGAAACTTCCAGTTCAGGCGCGCCGCCACCGGCAAGCACTTTGGGTTCCTGAACTATGTCTCTGACCACGCATAAAGCGTCGTGCAATGATCTTTCAGCTTCGTCGACTATGCGCTGTGTTCCACCTCTGATGAGAATCGTCACGGCCTTCGGATGCTTGCAACCTTCTATGAACGTCATCTTATCGTCGCCTATCTTCCGCTCTTCCACAAGAGCCGCGTAACCCAAATCCTCCGAAGTCATGGAATCCAGGTTCGAAACTATTTTTCCTCCAGTGGCCTTTGCAAGTTTCTCCATGTCTGACTTCTTGTTTCGTCTAACTGCAAGTATTCCTTTTCTCGCCATGAAGTGCTGGGCCATGTCGTCGATGCCTTTCTCGGTAAGAACGACGTTTGCGCCTGTCTTGACGATCTTGTCGACCATGTCGCGCAGCATGTCTTCTTCCTGTTTTATGAACGCCTCCATCTGCTCGGGGCTTTCGATGTTGATTTTAGCGTCGAACTCGGTTTTTTCAATCTCAAGCACTGCGTCCAACAACAGAATCTTTGCCTTCTCCACGCGTTTAGGCATCCCGGAATGCGCAACATCCTTGTCCAATACTATGCCCTGGATGAGCTTCGTGTCCTTCACAGATTCGCCGGGTTTCTTCTCAACCTTCACATCGTCCACGTCTGCCTTGTACTTCCCGCCTTCCTTCTCTGCAACCGCAAGAATCGATTTTACAGCCAAGTCTGCCAGGTATTCCTTGTGTTCGGCGACCAGTTTGCTGGCCATCGATGTCATTGCAGCCTTCTTCAAGTAATCCTGAGAGTTCAGGTCTACCGGTATCGCGATTTTTTCCAAGATTTCCAGTGCTTTTTCTGCGGCTTTTCTGTATCCGTCGATTATAATCGTTGGATGAACGTTCTTCTCAATCAGTTCCTGAGCCTTGTTAAGAAGCTCACCGGATATTATCACGGCCGTTGTCGTTCCGTCTCCAGCTTCGTTGTCCTGCGTTTTAGCAACTTCCACCATCATCTTCGCCGCTGGATGCTGAATGTCCATCTCATCCAAGATTGTGCGCCCGTCACTCGTAATCGTGACGTCGCCGAAACTGTCAACAAGCATCTTATCCATGCCCTTAGGGCCGAGGGAACTCTTGACCGCCTCAGCCACTATCTTCGCTGCTTCTATGTTTGTGTTCTGCGCTTCTTTTCCTCTTGAACGGCTTGAACCTTCCTTCAGCACTAAAACTGGAACACCGCCAGCTGATTGTTGCGATGACAAATCCTATAACCTCCTTAATGCGTCACAAACAAAAACAGCTTCACCATATAAGTATTTCTAAAATATTCGGCCGAAAGCAAGATTTTCGAGCATTAACCCATGAGACCCACATCAAACTGGCTTAACTGTCGTTTTCAAACCACTACCAGTCAAAACTATCGCAACCTTGTCCTGCTTTGATAATGCATTGGTCCCAAGTTGTTTTTTGTAACCAGCATAGGCAACGGCCGAGCTAGGTTCAACAAAGAAGCCGCTCCTCGCAAGCTCCAAAAATGCCTCCATTATCTCATCCTCTCCAACCATGACTGCATCGCCCTTAACCTCTTTCAATCTCTTGACCATCATATCTAACAGAGGAGGTTTGACGCTCACCAGAGCATCAGCAACGGATGAAACAGTTTCCGGCGGATCATACTTCAAGCCCTTGAATAGGTGATAAAGCGGTGAGACCTGCCGTGTCTGGCATGCCACGATCTTCGGAAGGGCGTCGATACCCTGTGAATCTAACAGATGTTTGAAGCCACTTATCACGCCCAGAAGTAGGGTTCCCGCGGAGACTGGAAGGTAAACGCGTTCTGGCACACTCCATCCGAACTGTTCAAACAATTCGTAAGCAAGACTTCTCATTCCGTCTCTGAACAGCGGGTGAAGTATATGGCCCACATAGAATTTTCGCCTCTCTGCCTTCTGCGCTTCCTCAGCAACTCGGGCGCGGCCGCCTGAAACTTTGGTTACTTGCGCCCCGTAAAACTGAATTTGGTTAAACTTCGGACCTGCAACGCTTTCTGGAACGTAGATCCTGGCGTTCAATCCCGCACGTGCGGCGTAGGCCGCCATCGAAGCTCCAGCGTTGCCCGAGGAATCTTCAGAAATGTAACCCTCGGCCTCCTTTATCAGTTCGTGCAAAGCCGAAACCAGAACCGTTGAGCCTCTATCCTTGAAAGAGCCTGTGGGGTTCGCACTCTCAAGTTTGACATAAACATTGTCCGAGAACCTGACCAACGGAGTCCAACCTTCAGAAAGAGTGATTATCTTCCTCTCTTGAGCATAGGGGAAGAACTGCTCGTATCTCCACAGACTGTAATTGCCTGTGCGTATCTTGTCAGGTTCAAAATTGAAGTCCAGTTTTACATCTAATGGTTCGCCGCATGACGGACACTTGAACGCAAGCAAACTGGAGGGAGACTTATTACAAACTGAACATCTGATTTCATACTTCATAGAGACGCACTTAACCTTTATTCGCATTTGACTGATGCTTGTAGAAGTAGCCCGTGCCATACAAAAAGATGGCGGAGGATAGAAAAAATGGCGGATGTGAGGCGACAAATCATTGTTCGAATCCGCCGAACTAATTTATATTCACTCGACAATTTACCATGTTGAGGAACCGCCATGGCTCTGGATGAAGACTACCTGAGACTGTTCATACATATCGGCAATTTCACGAAGGAAGCCACGGGAATCAGCATCGTCGACGCGTATTTTGGACCAAAAAAATTCTTGCCCGGAAAAATGAAACAGGTTCTCTCCTCTGAGAAGCTAATATCGAACCTGGAAAGGCTGATTGATAGAGTCAAAGAGATAGACGACAAACTAAGGAGAATCGTTACACTAACTGACCTCCAATCCATGAAAATCGTTGTAAGATGGCTTTCGGGAGACACAATTCCGTACCCGCAGCTAGTGAAAGGGATATTCGGAATAACTCCATCGAAATTCAGCCAAGCCGAGATTCGCAAAGCACAAGAGCGAGTTGAAGATGCGAGCGCGGATCTCCCAGGCTCCGATGTTTCGGAAAAAATTGCAAGATGGAGGGAAGAGAGCAAAATCTCCGGGAAAGCACTGAAAAAAATGATAGACACAGAAGTTGTCCATCACACTAAAGAAATCGAAGAGTTGTTTGAGAAAAAAGTGTTCAGCAATCTTCATTTGAAAGTCAAGAACAAAGGAGTAATCTACAGAGCCGTCAGCGGCGAACCGTGGGGCGCGTACAACTACTATCAAGGAAACTACACGAGCGTCAACGCGATAAACTTGGACCGAACTTTCAACAAATACAGATTTGTCGCCATGCTCTGCCACGAATACGAACATCACATCGCCAACGTTTTCACTGAACACTACTACCGCAAGACCAAGGCGCTCGACATGTCCGTTGCCTTACTGCACACGAAACGCAGCATCATCAATGAAGGAACAGCCGACTGCGCAAGAGAATTCCTGAATCTGATGCCGACTGAATACGGCGAACTGTTGGAGTCGCTCGGCGCCCTCCAAAGCATGATAGGATTGAACGTTGCCTACATGCTAAACGTGGAGAGCATCGGCGATGAGAAGGCTGCAGAATACGTCTCCTCGGAAGGTTTCATTCCAATCGAGGACGCTAAACAGTCACTAAATTTCAGCAGACCTGTCAATCCCAACGGGAAACCCAACCTGTTCAAACCCTACGTCTACACATATTACTTCGGAAGAAGAGACTACGTGCTACCCACTTTCAAGAAAGCTGAACGAAAAGGCAAACTAACCGAATTCTTCAGAACCTTATATCTGAACCCCTATTCTCGTTCATCAGCAACATGGAAAAATGCGTTTTCAAAAATCTAGGAAATAACACTCGCAAGACGCTTTCCTATGCCGCAATTCGATGCCTAGCGCGCGCTGCGAGTCTCCGTCTTTCTCCGAGAATTTTAATTCTCTAATGGTTTAGTTCTAGGCCTTTCTGGAAAGCCTTGATGTTGTTTTCGATTGTTTTTTTCGAGACGTTTTCTCTTATTGTTTTTTCCATCGCTTCTCTGCTCACGAGGTTGGTTAGTTTTGTGAAGGCACCTAGCATGATCATGTTTGCGTAGAATGCTTCCCCGAATGCTTTTTTTGCAGTTTCCGTGATTGGAATCTTGTAGACTTGCGCTTTTGTTTCAGGAAAGTCTGTCACGTTGGTGCTATCCACTATGAGTATTCCGTTTTCTTTCATATCACTGATTAATGTGTTGAGTGATTCTTGATTCATCGCCACGAGTATGTCGCACTTCCTGACGGCTGGAAAGCCTATTTTGCTGTCTGATATAATGACTTCGCTCTTGGCCATGCTTCCTCTGGCCTCGGCGCCGTATGCTTGTGTCTGCAGAGCGTTTCTTCCATCCAGAACTGCCGCTTTTCCAAGTATCTGTGCGGCTAGGACTACTCCCTGTCCGCCGCTTCCGCCGAATCTTATTTCAGTCTTGTTCGTCACTTGTCTTTGCCTCCTTGATCATTGCGTAAACTGCCTCAACGAGTGTTGGACGCTTTCTCTTGACAAATTCTCCGACGACGATTTTCGTTTCAAGCTCTTCTTCGCTCATTTTCTCAGCTTGCTGTGCCCCGACAGCGTTTTCTCTGAAATGCTTCAGCATCTCTCCTACGTCCTTGAAGCCGGCTCTTCTGCCGTACGCTGTAGGACATTGGGTTACAACTTCTATGAACTTGAAGCCGGGCATCTGGAGCGCGGTTTTTATCGATTCCTTCAGTTCTTTCAGATGTGCGGTAGTCCAACGTGCAGAATATGCTGCTCCCGCGGCGACTGCGAGTCTTGCAGCGTCCAGTGGATGTTCAAAGCTTCCGTAGGGAGTGGTTGTTGTCTGGGTCTTGAATGGTGTTGTGGGTGCTACTTGCCCGCCTGTCATTCCGTAAACCATGTTGTTGCCCATTATGACGAGTATGTCTGTGTTGCGTCTTGCAGCGTGTACGAAGTGGCTCAGGCCGATGCCAACGATGTCTCCGTCCCCGCCGAACACGACTACGCTGAGATCTGGGCGCACGAGTTTGATGCTGGTCGCAACCGGTATACTTCTGCCGTGGAGGGTATGAATTGAATCGGCGAGAAAATAGGGGGAGGGAATCCATGAGGAACAGCCTATTCCGCTGGCGAAACAGAATCCGTTCAAGTTTTCATGGCCGAGCTCATGCACAGCCTTTAGGAAGGTGTCGCCTAGTGAAAACAATCCGCAGCCTGGACAGAACGGTAGCTTCAGATCCCTCATGTACTTACGAGACGAGAACTCCTCGGACACTTCATTTTCCTCCTTCAACGATTTTGTTGAACACTTCCTCAGGTGTGATAAGCTCGCCCCCTCCTATCTTGTTCAACTTCACAATTTCTGTTTTGCATGCGACTCTCTGAACTTCTCTGGCAACCTGTCCCAGATTCATCTCTGGAACGATAATTCTCTCAGCAGATTTGGCTAGCCTTCGGACCGCTTCGTCTGGGAAAGGCCATACCGTCTTCAGGCGGATGTAACCCGTTTTGGTTCCCAACGCTTCTGCCCTTTCAACCGCCTCGTAGACCGCACGGGACGTGCAGCCGAAAGAAACTATGCCTACCCTGCAGTCGTCAACGTTGTGGCTCTCCACCTCCACGATGTCGCCCGCGTGACCATCTATCTTTGCATTGAGGCTTTCAAGCATCCTTCTATGAACCGTCGCGTCCTGAGTGAATCGGACTCCACGTTCGTCGTGTGTTGAAGCCGTCACGGCCACGTTGAAGCCTTCGCCAACGGCTGGCATTGGCGCAACTTCTTCCAGACCGAAGAACTCGGTTTCTCCCGTCTTTGGTTTTTTGCGATTGACTATCTCTAGGCTCTTAAGTGGAGGAACCGTTATCTGCTCTCTGACATGGGCTATAGTCTCATCTGCCAGAAGAACGACCGGCGTGCGATACTTTTCGGCGAGGTTGAATGCTCTAATGGTTAGGTCAAACATTTCCTGAACCGAGTTTGGAGATAAAGCAATGGCCGCGTAGTCACCGTGCGTTCCCCAGCGAGCTTGCATAAGGTCTCCCTGTGCGCATTTGGTAGCTTGTCCCGTGCCAGGTCCCACTCTTTGAACGTCAACTATTACGCAGGGTGTTTCAGTCATGAATCCCCAGCCTATGGTTTCCTGCATCAGGCTGAAACCGGGTCCCGAAGTGGCGGTCATGGCCTTTTTTCCTGCCCAGCTTGCACCCATAACCGCGCCTATGGAAGCCAGCTCGTCTTCCATCTGCATGAATATTCCATCAACCTTTGGCAGGCGTTCTGAAAGGCCTTCAGGTATCTCGTTTGAAGGCGATATCGGGTAACCCGCGAAGAATTGGCATCCAGCAATTATCGCCGCCTCAACGCAAGCTTCGTTTCCTGACCAAAAGTAAGTGGTCGTTTCTTTCGTTTTCATCTTTTCACTTTTTCCTTGTTCATCTTGCATTAAGCGCACACATGCGCTAGAGTACTAGTTTCTCGGGTTCCACATATCTTTTTTCGAGGCCTAGGTCACTGACTTTGAACTTTTTGTGACCGTAAAAACTCGCATACTCTTTGTCACTGTACAAAGCTTCAGCGATTCTTCCTATTGCATCTGCTTTTGTGATTCCGCTTCCACTGGCACCATCCACTACCATCAAATCATTTTGTTCAAAAATCACTGGGTGGCCATCAAGGGTGTTGACCTCGTACAAGCCTGCAAAAGCTGAAGACGCGCGAACATCCTTAAACTGTGGAAAATACTTTGTCAAGACTTGATAGATGCCATATTCATAGAAATTTTTCTCCGGTTGCGGGTCTTCCTCAAGTTTGAATGCCCTTGGGAAATCGTCAGCGTAGCCAACCCAATAGGTTCCTTCTTTGGAAAATGGACGAATGTACACTCTGAACCTTGGTAGAATGGTGAAAGGTAAACAGCCAAGTGAGTTGAACCCTTTGGTGAACAGCAGCTCTCGCAGGTCACTGCTCTTCGCCTGAATGGCGAAGAACTGTCTTTTCTTCGGTTTGATGTAGCACTCAACGCCAACTTGATCTAATAGTCGTGAAACCCAGGCACCAGCCGCCAAAACTGTTTTTTTTGCCCTGATGACGCCTTTATCGGTGCTTACGCCTGAGACTCTTGCAGTCTGCCAAAAATAGGGTTCGCCCGAAGTACCCAAGGGTTGGCGAGGTTCAGTAATCAAACTCTTGGCCTCTACTCCGTATTGGATTTTTCCACCGAGTCTCAAGAATTCGGTTTCGTAGAAGTTGATCAAAGAGCTGACATCGTTTATGACGCCTGCTTTGGGAATCAGGATGCCTCCGAAAACATCCTCCAAACCCATAGATTTTGCTTCTTCGTCTTTTTCCAAGTTTTCTCGTATACACAATCTCCTGGTCAGTTCTTTGCCATCGTACTCGGTGTATTTCAAATTGCTCTTGAGAGCCAAATCCCTGAAAACGACAGAAGTCTCGCCGTAGTCCTTTTCGGTCAGGAGCCAGAGGTAGCCGAGCCATTGCAACTTAAGATCCACGCCTAAATCTTCCTCCAAATGCCTGTAGAATTCAACAGAAGAATCGGCAAGAGCATAATTCGTCTGGGACGAGAATATACAGCGAAATGCGGCCGCACTCCGAGCTGTGTTGCCCTGACCAGCAGAGCCCAATTTGTCTATGACCAAAATGTCTGCGTCAGGATGCATGGTTTTGACGTGGTACGCAGTCGATAAGCCAAGAATTCCGCCCCCCACGATAACGACGTCGTACTCGGCCATGAATTTTCACAGCGTCAACCTCAACGCCGATGGAAAGTCCTATAAATGTTTTGTGTGAGGGTCGATTCTAATTGTGATTCCACTTTGTTATAAGTTCCTGTTCTAATGAAAAAGAAACTGATATTTCAGCGACGGATGCGTATCGGCTTGTTCAACTGACTGCACTGCTCGTTCCAGCGGTTACTGCTATTCGGATTGGATCTTTTGAGGAACCTCGCGAGTTCAAATCAATCACAGGCTCGCAATCACTCCAATGAGGCGTTTTCTTGGCTAATTCTACGCGAGATCGCTCTCACAGCAGCTCATCACCTGCGCTACATGTCAAGTACGTATGCGTGATTCCGAATCCAATCACTGGAGCACTTTCACGATTTGAGAAACAAGAAAAAGTTAAGTGCGAATGGCCACGCCTTACGTTTGAGGTTTCCCAAATGGTCTTGTTCCTCAGTAGAGGCGACGTCGAGTCGTTGGTTACGATGAAGGAAGCTATCCGAGCCGTAGAGGCGGCCTTTCTTGAGCAACATGAAGGAAAAGTGGCATGTCCCAAGCGATCCATCATCAGCATTGAAGAACACGAAGGCTTCGCTTATTATATGCCCGCCTACCTCAGCAAGACGGAGTCGTTAGCAATCAAGATAGTCACTCAATTCGAGAGAAACTTGAAGCAAGGTCTGCCCACGATATTAGCCTCAATTCTCCTCAACGATCCAGAAAACGGCAGACCTCTCGCCCTCATGGATGGCACGTATCTCACTGCCACGAGAACAGGAGCCGCAAGCGCCGTTGCAACGAAATACCTTGCTCGAAAGAGCTCTCAGGTGATTGGCGTCTTGGGCACCGGTGGCCAGGCGATAGCTCAAGTTCGGGGATTGCGGGAGGTTCTCAAAAACCTCACAAGAATAAAGGTATACGACATTCTCCCCAAGAGGGCTGGCGAATTCGCCGACAGTATCTCGCGAGAACTGAGTTTAAACGTGGAAGCTGTGGAAACCAGCAGGCAATGCGTCGAAAATTCTGACATAATAGTTCTGGCCACAACGTCGCGGGTTCCTGTGTTGGACGGAGACTGGATATCAGCTGGAACCCACATAAACTCCATAGGAGTGGTCGGCCCTGAAGGAAGAGAACTGGACGACAAAACAATCAAGAAGGCAAAAATAGTCGTCGACACATTAGAGGGCGCAGTCGCCGAGACTGGAGACCTCGCCATCCCGATGAAGAACGGAATAATTTCAAAGGATAACATATACGCTGAGCTTCATGAGATAGTGGGCGGAGAAAAGCCTGGAAGGACGTCTCAAACCGAAACGACGTGCTGGAAAGCAGTGGGCTTAGCCCTTGAGGATGCTGCCGTGGCAAAGATGGTGTATGACAGGGCAAAGGAAGAGGGAATCGGAAAACAAATGGAGATTTGAACGTTCCTGAAACTGGGTCCTAGCTGTTTTTGCTTTTCGCCTAGAACGATTTGTGTTCTGTTCTCTTGATGATTTCGTTCTGGAGTTCGGTGCTCAAGTCGACGAAGTAGTCACTGTATCCTGCAACCCTCACTAGCAGGTCTGTGTATTTTTCGGGGTGTTTCTGTGCGTCTCGCAGGGTCTCTGCGTTTATGACGTTAAACTGGATATGGTGTCCGTCAAGCTTGAAGTATGTGCGTATGAGATGGGCGAGCTTGTCTCTTCCCTGCTCGTCTTCGAGCAGTTCGGGGGCGAATTTCTGGTTGAGAAGGGTTCCGCCTGTTCTGAGGTGATCTATCTTCGAAGCTGATTTTATCACTGCTGTCGGGCCTTTTCTGTCGGCTCCTTGGACGGGTGAAACGCCCTCGGAGACGGGTTCACCTGCTTTTCTTCCGTCAGGTGTTGCGCCTAGAACTTTTCCGAAGTAGATGTGAACCGTCGTTGGCAGGAGATTTATTCTGTGGTAGCCTCCCTTGGTGTTTGGTCTTCCTTCCACTGCACAATAGTAAATCTCAAACACGGTTCTCATGATGTCGTCCGCGTAATCGTCGTCGTTGCCGTACTTGGGCGTCTTGTTCAGGAGCAATTGGCGAAGATTCTCATGCCCTTCAAAGTTTGCGTGTAGAGCCTTGAGCATTTCTTTCATCTTGACGTTTTTCGTGTCAAAGACTTGGTGTTTAATTGCCGTGAGAGAATCAGTTATTGTTCCGAGACCCACGCCTTGGATGTAATTCGTGTTGTACCTGGCGCCGCCGTCGCTGTAGTCTTTTCCTTTCTTTATACAATCGCTTATTAGTAGTGACAAGAAGGGGGTTGGAAGATGTTCAGCGTAGAGCCTCTCAATTATGTTGTTACCCTTGATTTTGACGTCCACAAAGTAGTTTAGCTGCTTCTCATACGCGGTGATGAGGTCATCGAAGGAACTGAATTCTGAGGGATCCCCTGTTTCAAGGCCTATTTTTCTTTTTGTCCTTGGGTCTATGCCGTTGTTCAAAGTGATTTCCAAGATCTTGCTGAGGTTGAAGTATCCCGTGAGAATGTAGCTTTCTTTTCCGAACGCCCCCGCCTCAACGCATCCGCTCGCTCCTCCGTTTCTCGCGTCCTCTATCGATTTTCCCTGTCGCAGGAGTTCTTGAATTATTGCGTCTGTGTTGAAGACCGAGGGTTGTCCGAACCCTTCTCTTATGACCTCAACGGTCTTCTTCACAAAACTGTCCGGAGTTTTCTTGCTGATTTGCACCATGGAGCTAGGCTGGATCAGCCTCATTTCCTCCACAACATCCAGTATCAGGTACGAGAGCTCGTTGACGCCGTCTGAGCCGTCGGCCTTCACACCGCCAGCGTTTATAAGGGCAAAATCGTTGTAGGTGCTGCTCTCTTCTGCTGTAACGCCGACCTTAGGTGGCGCGGGTTGATTGTTGAATTTTATCCAGAACAGTTCCAGAAGTTCTTTGGCTTTTTCCTTCGTTAACGTGTTCTTCTCCAAACCTCGTTTATAGAACGAATACAGGTGCTGATCGAGCCTGCCCGGGTTGAATGAATCCCACGGGTTGAGTTCCGAGATTACTCCTAAATGAACAAACCAATAGCACTGCAGAGCCTCCCAAAAGTCGCGAGGCGCATTAGCGGGAACGTGAGAGCAGACCTCTGCTATCTTTTCGAGCTCTTTTTTTCTTGTCGGGTTTTTTTCTTTCTTTGCCATATCTCTGGCTTTCTCGGCGTGTCGTTCTGCGTAGCATATCAATGCGTCCGCAGCGATTTCCATGGCTTTGAGTTCTTCCATCTTTTTGAGCGCTTCGGGATCGTTCAGAAAATCGAGGCTTTGCATGCACTTCTTAATGTCCTTTTTGAAGTCAAGCATGCCTTTCCAGTAGATTTTGTCGTCGAGAACCGTGTGACCTGGGGCTCTCTGTTCCAGAAACTCTGTGAACACTCCGGCTTCGTAGGCGGCTTTCCACTCTTCCGACATTTGGTCAAAAATCATTTCCCTTATTGATTTACCCTTCCAGAAAGGTATGATCTTGTCTTCGTATACTCTCCTTGTTTCTCTATTCACCGCAAATGGTGTTTTCTTCCGCGAATTCAGAATTTCGAGATCTTGGAGGCTGTGGCAGCATATCTCCGGGTAAGTTGGAACGGCTTTCGGAGCGGGTCCTCTCTCGCCGACGATGAGTTCACCTTCATCAATGGATATCTGCTTGTTTTCAAGCAAGTACTTCAGGGCGAGGGCTCTATTCACGGGTATGGATGCTGACTGGCTGGCCCCTTCGCCCGCGTAAAATTCCGTTATCAGAACGGCTCTTTCCGGCGTGATGTACGGTTTAATGCTGATGCTACGTTCTCTCAGTTTTCTAACTCTTTCTTTCACGCTACCCTCCTCCTATTCTCACGTCTAACCCGAGTGTGATAAGTTTTTCTTTAATCATTTGCATTTTCTCATCTGAAGGAGATTGAAGATCCTCGAGTCTGCAAGTTTTGTCTAGGCTTCTGTACTTTTCAATCCCCGCTCTGTGATAAGGAAGAAGACACACCTGCCTCACTCCATATGACAGCGCAAACTCTCCTGTTCCTGTGACGTTTTCGGCGTCGTCGTTGACGCCAGGGATGACGGGGAAGCGAACTGAAATGATGCTTCCATTCTCTGCCAACCTCTTGAAATTCTGAATGATGAGTCTGTTTGACACTCCTGTGTACTTTCTGTGCGTCAGGTCGTCCATGCTCTTGAGGTCATAAAGGAAAAGATCAACCTTGTCATTTATTCTATCCACAGTTTCCCACGATGCGTAGCCACACGTGTCCAAGGCTGTGCGAATGTTTCTCTCCTTGCAACCTTCAAGCAGAGCTTCTAGGAAATCGGGTTGCATGAGTGGCTCCCCACCCGAGAAAGTGACGCCTCCGCCTGACTCATCATAAAAGATCACGTCCTTCTCTATTTCCTTCAGCATCTCGTCGACTCCTACTGCTCTACCAACCAGCACGAGAGCATCACTTGGACAAGCAAGGGCGCACTTTCCGCATGAATTGCAGAGTTTCCTGTTGATGGACACGTAACGAGCCCCTTTCGAGATTGCACTCTTCGGACAGCTTTTGACACATTCGCCGGCGCCTTTGCATCTGGTTCGCTTGTACATTAACTCGGGCTTCGGAGTTTGACTCTCTGGGTTGTGGCACCACCAGCAGCGTAGGGGGCATCCCTTGAAGAATACGGTCGTACGTATGCCTGGTCCGTCGTCCGTGGCATACCTTTTGATGTCGAAAATAAGGCCTTTTTGGATGGTATTCTCCACCTTTTCCAGAACGCTTATTAGTTAAGACTAGCCCGAGACCTCTTAAAAACGTTGTGCGCTAATTTTGCGTTTCATTCGTTATTTGCTTTAACATGCGGTGTATCTCAACTGTGTTTTAGTACTTCAATCAGGCCCACATCGCCGTTGACTCTCACCGAATGGTGTCTAATCACTTCTGCCGGGTCTAGCTCGGGCCTGTGAACAATCGGAATTATCGTACCATAAAATCTCTCTGCCAACAATGCGCCGACAGTTATTATCGGCTCGGTTTCTAGGTTAATTATCGCGGCAGGAGTCTTTTTGCATCTTGAGGCCTCAAGAATGGTGGCAGCGCTCGTGCTTGACCCGATTCCGTATGGAAAGAAGAAAACCCTGCCTGAAACACATTGCCCATAAAGTTCGTGTCTTCTGTTCACGATACGGCCGGACTTGGGATCTAACGAGTCGTACAGACAGGTCGGCTGGTTCGTTACTAGGGCTTCCCCTTCCGAAACGCCTCCTGACACAGGGACGCATCTTATCATTATGTTTCTCACGGAGGTCATCCTCTGGGCTTTGCTCCTACCGCAACGTCGACGCACGTTTCTATGCTGCCTAGTGTGACGTTTGTGAACTTGCTCAGAGATGTCCAGGCCATTTTCACAGAATCAGTCATCACGGTTCTAGCTTTGGAGGGGATGAAGTTCCAGCACGTGTCAGCAATCACTCTGCCACCCGCCGACTCGATTGTCTCAACTGCCCCCATTTCCTCTGCCAACGTTTTTGCGGCTCTGCTTGAAAAAACTAGGAACCTTACGCTCTCTTCCACTTTTTCGTTCTTAACAAGACATGCGATCTTTACAAGTTCCTGAACGGAGCAGTGCGGACATCCGATGCAGATAACTTCAGGAGGCACGTCATTGGCGGTGCTTAGCTTCTGTCTTGTTTGTTCAAAGTCACCGGCCTCGATGTTTATTTCTTCTTCAGGTTTTGAACCGCGAAAAGCCTCTGTCACTGTCTTTGCCTCGGGCGTGATTCCGCATAGGTGGCACAGAGCTACTGAACCGCCAACTGCGGCAGCCGCGCAGAACGACTTCAGCTGGTCGGCTGTCGCTTTTTCTGGCATTCCTGAAACCACCGGCACCCTTGCCTTGGCGATGGATCCAACCAAGAAACCTAGGACACCATAGTCTGTAGAATCGAAGGCATCCGAGTCGAGTCGGTTAGGCTCGAAGAGGATCTGTCCCCGCCTGTTCTCGTCAAGGTACAGTCCGATTCTTGGGTATTTTCCGGCAATTGCAGCACAGACGTCAGCCAGATCTCCCAATCTCTCAGTTCTTGCCCCGATAACTGTGTTTGCAAAACTGACGGCGTTTGATTCTCCCCAACCTACCTTCTGGCCAAACCTAAGATGTGCGCCATATTGATACGGGGCACAAGTCCAGGTGGGTGTTCCTCCCATACTTTGCAAGGCCTTGGCAAGCCTCAACTGTTTCTTTGCAACTTTAGGAGCTATCTTCAGCTCTTGCCACATGTCAAAGTCTATTGAAGACGGGTTGAGTGTCGCAGGAACCCGAAAGCGTCCCCCTGAGCTGGCCAATTTCTGAACCAGTTCTAAACCTGCGTCGTTGATCCAGCCGTAGGCGGCGCCGTCAATGTGAACGTTTTCCACGTTCAGCATCCTATCGGCGCCATAAATTTCTCCAAGCTTGACTAAAACGGACATAGCGATTTCGCATGCCTCTCCAAACTCGCCATCAAGCATCGCCTCTTCCTCGCGTGTAAGGAACGTGTTCCCTCAACCTCGTACTCACGATTGATCTTACTATCGGAACTACTTAACCTTGGTCGGTTTCTATCTTTTTTATTAGAATGTTCCAAACTACGGAGTTTCCGATAACAAGAAGCCTTTTTTCAGGGGATCGTCTGGCTCGACTACGAGCTGTTGAAAGCCTGTAATGTACGCTTCGCCCGTGACTTCCGGGATTATCGCTGGGTATTCCCCGACGCTGGTTTTGGCAAATATTTTGCCCCGGAACAACGTGCCGATGATACTTTCATGAACGAACTCGTCTCCAACTTTCATTTTTCCCTTGGCGAAGAGGTCTGCCATTCTCGCGGACGTTCCAGTGCCGCAGGGGGAGCGATCTAAGCCCGTTGGGGCCACGACTACGGCGTTCTTCATGTCCGCTTTCGGATGCGTCGGAGGCCCTGTGAATTGAATGTACAGGGCTTTCACTAAACTGGCGTCTTTGGGATGTTTCATCTCTATTTGTTCTTGTATAGATTTCCTGAGGATTTCGCCGTACTCAAGCATTTTGGCAGCTTCATCAGGGTCAATCTTGAGCCCAACGTCTTTGGCAGAGACTATCGCGTAGAGGCTGCCACCATAGGCGATGTCAACTTTGATTTTTCCGAATCTTTCAGTGCGGACTGTGGCGTCGCGAAGGTAAGAAAAAGATTCGACATTTCTCAGTGTTATCTCTCCGATCTTTCCGTCTTTGACACTCACTGATAGACTCACAAGTCCTGCATGGGTGTCTAGCTTGATTCTGGTTACGGGCTCGGCTATCTTCACTCTTCCAGTTTCAACCAAGTATTTGGCTATCGCAATTGATCCGTGGCCGCACATAGGAACGAGACCTATAGGTTCCATGAATACAACCCCCACATCGGCCTCCGGAACGGTGGGTTCCACGAGAAACGCTCCGCACATCGTGCTGCGGCCTCTAGGTTCATAGAGAATCATTCTTCTCAGGTATTCAAGGTTCTTTTCTACGAACACATTCTTTTCTCGGATTGTCCCGCCTTGAATGGTCGGAAATCCGCTCGTCACTATTCTGAATGGCTCGCCTGCGGTGTGAAGATCTACAACCGTAAGAAAAGTGGATAGTTTTATCAAAACCGACCTCCAGAATCAACGTTCAGGCGCGTACGAATTCTTCTAAGACACGACTCAAAGAAATTCAGCTCTCAACCATTTCGCTTGTGATGAACCTTTCTATTTCTTGTTTCTGTTCTCTGCAGATCTTCTTTTAAGTTCCTTCGCGAACCTCTCAACCAGTTCGTCTGCAGCCTGTGTGAATCCCTCCACGTCTGTCGTTACAAGGAATTTTTTCTCATCCACGAAAGCTTTGGCTTCCTTGAGAAATGGATCCTTATCCAAGCTGTCGTCGTGTTCTGGAAAGTCTGCGAGTCTGCTCAGTGCGTCCAGTAGCCGGAAGGGCCCATAAAGCGGCGGCTCGTCTATACAGTTCCGTGCACTTGTAGCCAGAAAGAGTGCAAGCTCGAAGAGATAATCGTTACCCGTATTTCGTGGTTGAGTCAAACCTATGCCTCCGTGTGCTGAAAACTCTGACCGAACTTGTTCAGATATGTATTTTCTTTGAGCGGAATTCTTCGTGGGGGGGCAGGAGTCGCGTCTGGATATCCGACTACGATGAGAAGCTCGGGTTCGATGCCTTGTGGGATTTCCAGTACCTCTTTCATAGCAGCGTGCGAAAAGGATTTCACGACGCATGTCCCTAGTCCCAGCGCATACGCGGCCAAGACAAGATTTTCGGTTGCCATTGCGCAATCTGCGACAGACAGGTAATCGCGTCCCATCGTGCCCCCAACTTTGTGCGCCTTCGTCTTGTCTGAGCAGACAAGTATTGCCAGAGGGGTCTCACCGAAATATCCCGGGGAAATCTTGCGAACCATGTCCAATATCGTACGATCTTCGACCACTATGAATTGCCAGGGTTGAATGTTTCCACCCGAAGGTGCCCAGCAAGCAGCGGTCAGCAGTTTCTCAGTTAATTCCCGCTCGACCTGCTTTGGCTTGAATTTTCTGACGCTCCTGCGTCCCTTTATAGCCTCAAAAACGTCCATGTTGTTCCCCTTTCAAATACAGCGGTTAGATGATTCGCCGGCGAGCCTAAAAGGGTTTTTGAGAAGTTTTATAAGCTGAACGGCCAAGATAGCTTTTTTCTGGAAGTGACAAAAATGCCTCAATACTACGAGTACGAGCTAGCTAAAGCAGCGAACAGGCTCGTTTCAGAATGGTTCAAACTGAAACCTGGAGAAACCTTCGTCGTTTCTGGAGACACCGAATCCGATCCTCGCGTGGTTGAAGCCACGGCCGCAGCTGCCTTTGCTATTGGAGCGAAACCTCTTGTGATATGGAATGCCTCGCCGCGTGGGGTAGGTAAAGCGGCAGATGCCGATTTGCCCGCAGACGCGATAGAGGCGCTCCTGAAGTGTGCAGACGCTTGGTGCGAGTTCAACAATGAGTGGATTTTCTATTCGACGCCGTACGCAAACGCTATGGAAGCGAACAAAAAACTTAGACACGCATGCTATGTCGGGATGAACGTGGACATGATGGTCAGAACCATCGGTAGAGTCGATGTAAAGACACTGGCCGCCTTCGAAGAGAAGCTTGTGGAAATGACTAAAGCAGCCAAGCACGTAAAGATGACCACGCCGGCAGGAACCGATATTCAATTCGACAATGATCGCAAGAGACCAATAACTCTTGAAAACGGCTACGTAGACACGCCCGGCTCACACATGCTTTCAGGACAGATAGGCTGGTCGCCAGTTTTCGAGTCGATCAACGGCACTATTGTTTTCGATGGTTCAATAAACCCGCCGCTAGGCTTATGCAAGTCACCTGTCAAGCTTCACGTCAAGGCAGGAAAAATACAGAAAGTTGAAGGCGGCCAAGATGCCGAGGTTTTCGATGCTTGGCTCAAGAGTTTCAACCATCCTCTGATGCGAAGCATGGCACATGTTTGCTACGCATGCAACCCAGGCGCCAAACTAACTGGAAACGTCCTGGAGGACGAAAGAGTTTGGGGCGCTACCGAATGGGGAATTGGCTATGTTGGTCAGATACTGACAGGCGGCAAGCCGATACCGGCACCCTCGCACAGCGATGGAATCTGCATGAACACATCCGTGTGGCTGGATGGAAAACAAGTGTGGGACAAGGGCCAGCAAACCATCCCTGAACTCGCAAAGCTTGCAAAGAAACTCGGCAAATCTTAGAACAATCAAGGCTCGAAACGGAAACTCCGAAGCTATAGAGCCTTCCCATCTTTTTTCTTTCTCTGGACTTGTGCCAGTATCATTCTTGCCGCTTCGAGTGCTTAAAGCGCATCGATCTAGAACAACCAGATATCGAAACAGGTTTCTGAATTATTCGCGAATTTCAATTTGCTTTTCCAAACTTGAATCGTGCAAGAATCGCGCGAATAAGTTCTTGGTTCACTTAACGAATGGTATGACCTGTTCGCCGAAGAGGCGAATCGTTTCGAGATCCGTTCCGTCTGGAAATACCATCATGAAATGGTCCACGCCTGCTTTGACGTATGTTTTCAGAACGTCCACGCACACTTCTGGGGTTCCACATATTTGCATTTTCGTTGCCCCATACTCGTCAAGTGGGCTTCTCACGGGTCTGTACTTCCTAATTTTTCCTTCAAGAATCGTCTTGTTCTCAGCCAGAACACACACAACTCCTAGCCCTTTCTCCAGTCTTTCCAAATCTTTGCCAGCCTCTGAACAGAAGAGCCTAACTTGTTCGGTCATCTGCTTGTACTCATCGACCGACGGCAAATACCAAGCTCCGACCGCCCATCCATCGGCATGCCTAGCAACCGTCTTATACATCAGTTTGCCTCCCGTCTGAGTGCCTATCCACACTGGAGGGTGTGGTCTCTGGAGGGGCTTCGGGTTGCATGACGATTCGTTTATCCTGTAATACTTGCCATTGAAAACAGGTTTTTCTTCTGACCACATCTTCTCGAGCACTTCCAGGGCTTCATTAAGCATCTCTATCCGGACAGGTGCTTTTGGAAACGGCACGCCGAAAGCTTCGGCTTCTGGTTTGAACCACCCCGCTCCGAGACCGAAATCAAGCCTTCCCCCGCTGACGACATCAAGGGTTGCCGCCATCTTGGCCAGAATCGGAGGGTGCCTGTATAGGTTGCACAGTACCATAGTCCCTATTCTGACAGTACTCGTTGCTTCTGCCAATGCGGAGAGGGTTGTCCAACACTCTAGATAGGATTCTTGTCCGGAGCCTTCAATCGGTAGGAGATGATCTGTGGCCCAAACAGTGTGAAACCCGACGCGTTCACAAGTCAAGGCCACGTCCTTAACCGTGCGGTAGTCAACACCAATCTGGGGCAAATGTATACCAAACTTGACCATGGAAGAGAACTCCAAGGATTCTGGACTACTTTCGGAGTTCCTAGGTATAAAAGCTTGGGAATCGGTTGCCTGTGGCTGCATCATCAAATCATCGGTTTCCACGTAAACCTCTATCGATAATTTTGAGTTTGCCAGTCGTAGCTTATTTCAAAAAGACAGCTCAGTGCAGTACCCGCTCCAGCGTCCGGCATGAGTTGAAATAATGTATCAAAGCAAAAACTATTATGCGACGACCATGATGATGCATGCAGGAAGGCTGCAGTTTGAGTGAAGAAGCTTCGTCATATCGTTGGGTTATGGTTGCCGTAACATGGCTAATGATGTTCTCGATGGGGTTGTCATGGTTCTCCGTAACGCCAATGGAGGCAAAATTGGGAGTTACCTACGCCCAATTTGGATTCCTGGTGGCGCTAGTTCCACTAGCACTTGTGATTCTCTGCATTCCCGGAGGCTTGCTTGCAGATCGATTTGGCGTCAAGCGGACTGTCTTGATTGGTGGCCTGCTCATGGGTTCGTTCGGGCTCCTCAGAGGATTCGCATCGAGTTTCGCCCTACTAGCGACAATGATGTTTCTGTGCGGAGCAGGCTACGCCATTGCCTACCCAAACATGCCCAAAGTGACTGGCGTGTGGTTCCCTTTAAAACAATACGCGTTGGCAAGCGGCATAATGTTTACAGGAATGGAAGTCGGCATGGCCTCTTCCTTCATTCTGACACCGACAGTCCTGCTTCCAATAACCGGATCTTCACGCGGCGTTTTCGTAACAGTCGGCATTTTTGCCTTGGCAATGACCTTAATCTGGATATTGTTGGCAAAAGAAAGACCCGCAAATTTCAAGAGCGGTGAAAACCGTTCCCTTGCCGAAAAGCAGGGGGTACCGTTCAAAAAATCTCTTTCTGTCGTGCTCAGAAACAAGCAGATGTGGATGGTGATGATTACCTGTCTATTTCTCCTCGCACCTCAAATTGGCTTGTTCGGATTTCTTCAAACAATATTAACACAGAAGGGAATGGATTCAACCACAGCTGGCCTCTTAACATCAACGATAATATTGTTCATGATTCCAGGCAGCTTCATCACACCTATGATATCTGATCGCGTGGGCAAAAGGAAACCCTTCATATGGGCCACATCCATCGCTGCCGCAGTAGCTCTCTACTTCACGGGAACAACTCTCGGGCTACCTTTATGGACATCAGCCATTTTCTATGGTTTTCTTATCGGAAGCATGGCTCCCATAATTCTTGCGATGCCTGTTGAACTTATGGGACCATCATACTCGGCAACGGCGGGCGGCTTGACACTCGTTGGAGGATACGCAGGAGCTATGATTGCTCCATGGTTGGCTGGCTATTTCTCCACAGCAACAGGATCCTTCACGCCAGCTGTCGTTATGTGCACCGCCTTTACAGTCGTCGAAGCCATCTGCGGTCTACTAGTAAAAGAAACTTGTACACAGCAATAGCCCAAACCCTCAAATCATTACGGGCAGTTGAAACCTTTTGGGTTCGATCTGCTTCCAACAACTGGAGAAGCACAAGGAGCAGAAAAATTCCAGCTTGCCCACTTGGCGATGTATTATGTCAAGCTTTTCTATCTTGGCTGCTCCCGCAGTTGCCGCCAAAGGTTGACAACTTGGCTCCCCATCTCGATAGTGTCTTTTACCAATCTCACCTTCGTCTGGCCTCTGTGAGTCCATTCAACTGGGATTTCCTTCACTTTGTATCCTTTACGTGAGGCTCTGACAAGCAGCTCAGTGTCCCAGAACCAGTGCGTTGCATTCACTTCGTCGAGGGTTTCCAAAAGTGCCTCTCTTCTTGCCGCCTTGAAACCGCACTGGTGATCTGATATCTTTGAACCCAAGAATGATCTTACCATGAAGTTGTAACTCTTTGAAGCAACTAGTCTCGATACACTCCTGTTGACTCTGCTCTCAGGAAGCATCCTTGAGCCCGTTGCAAAGTCACAATCGCCTTTCACAGCTTCTATAAGCGCTCTCAAGTGTCCAATGTCTGTCGCGAGGTCCACGTCCATGTAAACCAGAATTCTTCCGTTGGACTCAGCAAAAGCGTTTTTCAACGCCAGTCCTCTTCCCAAGCGTTTATCCCTGTGTATGTGCCGCACAGAAGGATACTCAATTGAAAGCCTGGCTGCAATTCTGTCCGTCCCGTCGGTGCTTCCATCTTCGGCAATTATTATTTCATAAGAGTTAGTAATCTCCCCTAGAGCTTGGGTAGTTTTTCTAATGGCATTCTCCAGGTTTTCTCTTTCGTTGCAAGCAGGGAAAACTAATGAAACCTCAACCTTCCTCTCGTCTTCGGGATTCGTTTTCATCCTTAGAACACCCAGCTTCTCAGCCACTTAAGTCCTTCTCTCCAATAATCTGGCGCTGGCACTCCTGAAATGACAGGGTAGAAAGCCGCAAACAAAAGCGCCACGACAATCAAATATGTCAGCACGAGAGTTCTTCCCTGACGAGTTTTCCAAGACTTGTTGATGAAATAAGTAGTTGCCAAAATCATGATTGGAACGTTAGAGTAGAAGGCGTAGAGGAAGAGGACTCTTGAAATGAAGGCGTATGGTACCCACTGGAAGAGGAACATGGTCACGATGAACAGGCAAAGATAGTTTTTCGTTCGCAAACCTTCCCAAGCGGCTATAATGACAGAAGCGAAACCAACCCACCAGATTGCGGGGTTTCCCATATCTGCTATCGTTGAAACGATGCCATTCGGCAGGTTTGAGACGTAGAGCCAGACAGGCCTCGTCATAAATGGCCAACTCCACCAGGGAGAAGAAAATGGATGCAAGGCCGTGAGGAACTCGTGATAATGGAGCATAGACCACTGCAACTGATAAACGTCCGCTAGCGTGCTCCCAGCCATCATGTTAGGAACGTAGGTCAGCACGTATATCACAACCGCGATGACCAAGAAGCCTGCCAAGAAGAAAAAGGGCCGACCGAAAAAGGTTCTAGTTCTTTGAACAAATCCTTTAGATGCACGCAGTTCGCGGAGTCTAAGAAATAAGAGTATGAACAAATCACCCGCAAAGCCGGGTAATGCGTACCACTTTGTTGAGAGTGCGAGTGCGAAGAAGATTGTTGACAACAGCATGGGCCAAACGGGCGTTTTCCAACCTTGGTTCAGAATGTTCCTGAGGTAGATGAAGAAGAAAAGCTGCGACAACAATGAAAAGAAAACGAGGTAAGTGTCAACTGTAGCGATTCTTGCCATCGTGAAGTGCATGAAATCAAATGTGAGAAGAAAAGCAGGTACGAACGCGCAGATCCACGTTTCAAACATCTTCTTTCCAAGCAGATAAATTATAGGTATCATCAGGGCAGCGAAAAGGACTCCGAAGATTCGCCAGCCAAAGGGGTCGTATCCGAAGATAGAGATGCTAGCAGCGATTATCAACTTCCCCAGTGGAGGTTGAGTCCACTCGTAAGGTTCTCTGAGGTTGAGGTAGTCCTCAGCTGTTCTCACGTAATAGATCTCGTCGAAGTAGGTTTCAGACATGTACGTCGGGGGGCATTCGACCTTGTTCTGCTCATCTATGAGGTTTGCCAATCCTTTGTCGTCAGTGTTCTCACCCTGTATTGCTTTGATAACGATTTTTTGGTTGCTATTTCCATCAAGGGCTGATAATTCTGCGACCTCGCCGTCCGAAGGCGCGAAAGCGAACTGTATGAAACGGGTTTCCTCACCTATGTGAACTTGACCCCACTGATAATAGTAGTTATCCATCGAGGTTTGCGTAACGAGTGTCCAGTTTCCAGGTTGGCCGGTGTAGACGGAAAAGCTGACGCTTCCCTGCGCTACTAAGACGTAAACGGAACTTACATTCCTCACGCTTCCCAAATCAACATAGAAGTTTTCTATGCCGTAAGATTGCCAAGTAGTGATCGGGATATTATACATGCCTAATGCCCACGTCGCAATCACAAGAAAGACGAGAGTCATAATGACGATTGTGACCGTGTCGCGCTTGGTAATCAGCATCGAGGTTAACACTCTCCTTTAGCTGATTGTCTGGCGTTCTCGAATACTTGGCCGGAGATCGAACTCGTCACGCGTGGCTTCCTGATGATTACCGCCAGCGCGTATGCAAAAGCGGCCAGATTAATCGCAGTTATGGCATAGATGAAAGGATTCCCGTTAGGTATGTTGCTCTCGCCAGCGTTGAGGAATGGAAGAACATATGCCAAATTGGCAAGATAGGTGAAAGTCAGAATCCCGTAGAGTGGTCTCGCCTCTTTTACGAAGGGGAGCATCATTGCTAGGACGCTGAAGACTGGGAATAAATACCTTTCATGAATCCTTGTTGGAAGCATGAAGAAACCGAATAAGAGTACAAAAGCGGTGAAAAGCACTGAGACTTCAAAAGTGTGACTGCTCTTGTCCAAGCGGTGGGACGCCTTATACAAGCAAAACAGTGAAAGAGCCGTCAGCGCGCCGAACATGATCCAGCCGATATCGAAAAAATTCAACATCAGAAAGGCTTGGGAGTCTGGCTTCCAAAGCCCGACTAATGCCCAGAGGTTGAAAGCATTCGCAGAAGTTACGCTGTAACTCGTGTAACCCCTGAGGTAGATGCTCACAAGGAAATTCGCTGGGTTGTTCAAGCTCACAGGAACCGAGACCGCGAAAATCAGAGCTATTGACGTAGCAACAGAAGCCGCCACAGTCTTCCAGTTTTTCTCTTTTATTAACAATAAGACTATCAAAGGCGCTAAGGCGATACTTTGCGGCTTGGTCAGGACTGCAGCTGAGAAGGCTGCTATTGACAACGTTGGTTTTGAGTCGATGATTAATATCAGTGAGGCTACAAGAAAAAACGTGTATATTGCGTCAAACTGCCCCCAGATTGACCCGTTGAAAATTGTTGCAGGATTAAACGCGTAGAAAGAAGTTGCCAAGAGTGAGGAGTCAAAGCGGATTCTTTTTCTGAGAAAGACGAATATCAAGCCTGCTGTCGCCGTGTCAAAAAGGGTTGAAGGCAGCTTCAATATGTAGACTAGGGCTGGCGAGGCGGAAACTGAAAGCATTTTGGCGAAGGAGCCGAAGACCCAAAAAATGTAGACGTTGAGCGGGGGATAATCACAGTATACGGCCTGATAGAAGGTGAGTGGTCCGTGGGCCGCAGCCGCGTTAAACCACAATGCAAACGCTGCTAAGTCGCCTGAACACCCCTGTACCGGAAAGAGGAGGATTCTTGCAACTAGTGAAGCAAGCAGAACATAAAGCACGACTCTGACTTCGCTTCTAGGGAAAGAAAAATCTATGGTTTCTCCCTCGAATCATAAACAGATTTGTTCGAAATAAAAGTGTTTTGAAATTCTGTGGTTTGCGAAACTGAAAGCTGCTGTTGTTAATTTTAAAGTAGGGAATGTGGGTGCTTGCAAAAAAAGAATGGGGGAGGTGTTTCGGGCTTGTCAGGATGATGGGCTGACTTGCCAAGTTCTGAAAACGCAGTTGTAGCCTTGGATGCCGATGACTGATGATGCGTTGGACATTTGTGGTATATAGACGTAGTTTTGGACTGCCTCTACAACTTTGAAGTCATAGACATATATGTCAGGGCACATGTTCATTATTTCTTGTTGAATGTGTGCGTACTGTGACGTTCTAGAACTCGTGTCCATGGTTCCTTCAGCGGCGTTTATCTCCGCGTCGAGCGTGGCATTGTGCAGCCAGACACCATTGTCGAACGACCCTTCAGATGCTATCGAAAATCTCTCTGCGAGCATTGAGCCTGCGTCAAGGAACAGAGGGTCTACGACTATTGGAACGATGTTTGGACTTGTGGCATTGCTAGCCATTTCCGAGGCCATTGTGCCCCATGGAACGCTGGTCACTGTTACGGTCAATCCGATTATTGAACAAGTTTCGGCGAAGTGCAAAGCGTCACTCATTCTTTCTGGGACCTCGTTCATCACTTGGAATGTAATCGCTGGTATGTTTGGGTAATACTTAGATTGCTTAAGCAGTGCTGCAGCCAATGTAAGATTGTAATAATATGGCGTGCAGTTTATGGCTCCAGGTAAGACCGCCGGTATGCATGAGACTGACTGTGTGAACCTCGAATATATCTCGCTCATCGTCGTCGGGTAGTCGAAGGCGTACGCGAGAGCCTTCCTAACGTAGACATCGTCTGTTGGTGCTTTCTGACAGTTCATCATGTAATAGTATTCGCCTGCATCTGCGTGAGACTGTACGGTGATATAGCCCGTCGTGTTCAATGGGTCCAAGAACGAGTCACCCTGCCACTCGTCGGAAACTTCCAACTGCTTGTCCAGCATCAAAGTTTTTTCCGTTGCGGAGCTGGCGGCTGTAGCAATTAGATCTACCTCGGTTGGAGCCTGGGGGTCAAAGCTTGTCGGGTTCCAGTAACCAGAGAACTTCTTCATGTAAACGTAGGAGTCTACGCTTATTGCAGTGAGGTAGTAAGGACCAGAGCCTGCATCGTGTGTTGCTAACCATGTTGTGCCGTAGTCTGCGAAATTGCCGTACGGTCCAGAAGAGGCTAGGTTGGCCATTACCAATGACTTTTCAACTATGTACAGCCTGACGAGTGAATCAAGAAAAGCTCCTTCTGGGGCGTTAGTGTGGAACATTATCGTGTAGTTATCGAGCACGGTGATGCCTGTGGTGGGGTTTATATAATTCGAGTAAATCCACGAATACCCTTGACCTATCGTTAGCAGTCTTTGCATCGTAAAGGCAACATCATTCGCCGTCAAAGTTCCGCCGTCATGGAACTTTACACCCTGCCTGATCGTGAACGTGTAGTTCAAACTGTCACTGCTGATTGTCCAGTTAGTGGCAATCCACGGCATTACGCCTCCTCCAGGAAGCGGCCAGACAAGAGGATCGTAAAGATTGGTTTGTCCGTCTTGGCTGCAGAAGTCTGATCCAACAGCGGGATCAATGGTGCAAGGAAATGATTCTCCTCTTCTAACAAGTCTCGTAGCAGTGATGTTGGCAGAAGACGTCGGGGATGTTGTAGGCGAGGTTGTAGGGGATGCGGAAGGAGATGGGCTCGGACCCGGAAGGGTCGCGTAGTAGACAGCACCAATAATTGCGGCTACGATTATGATAATTGCTATGACTGCAGCGTACATCTTTGAAATTGCAGAATTATTCATAAAACGTTTCAAAGTTCTTCCTCCAGATTTTTATTTGCATTTGTACTGTTTTTTCCTATGTACTATTAAAGGTTTATGTTCATCTCATAGTGCGCCATTCGCCGTGTCGAGATGAAAAGGAGTCTTCGTCACATGGTACATGCAAACCATTTTGCAACTTATGCAACAATTGACAGATCTGCTCGACTGTTCACTTGAGTCAAAGTTTCGTCTGATACGAAAAGACTTTTTAGAGTCGCTCTAGCATTTATAAATATTAAAGGTGTCGATGCGCAATGAGGATGTCGACATTCATACTTAGGAGAACTTTCTACATAGTCTTTTCTTTGTTTGGGTTATCGATACTTGTTTTCGTCCTGGCAAGAGTGCTGCCCGGTGACCCGGCACGATTGGCAGCAGGAAACAACGCACCAGCATGGGCCGTGGAGCAACTCAGAAAGCAACTGGGATTGGACAAGCCCCTGTACATACAGTATTTCGTGTGGCTTAACGACGTCTTTCACGGCAACTTGGGCTATTCGACTACAACAAGGGTTGATATATCGAGTCTCGTCATAAAGTATCTTCCAGCGAGCATCGAACTGATAGTGTTAGCAGCCCTGTTTCAAATAGCCGGAGCCTTTATACTTGGCATCATAGCGGGCCGATATTCCTATAAAGCACCTGACAACCTGATCAGATTGGTCTCCTATATTGGAATATCGATTCCAGCCTTCGTCCTGGCGATAATCCTTCAACTCGTGTTTTCTTACTATTTCAAAATTTTTCCGACAACTGGAGAGCTTTCGACAGGAATCGCAGGTCCACATACGGTGACTGGATTCGTAACGATTGACTCTCTCATAGCTGGCAAGTTTAACGTGTTCGGAAACGCTTTGTGGCACATGGTTCTGCCAGCTGCGGCATTGTGTACGGGAGCAATGTGCCAGGATGCAAGAATAATAAGATCCGGCATGGTTGAAAACAAAGATAAGGATTACATATCGATGGCAAAGTCTCAAGGCTTGCCTGACAGAACTGTGACACTTAAATACCTTCTCAAACCATCCATGATTCCCGCAGTAACAGTTATGGGATTGGACATAGCCGCGTTGATGGCCAACGCTTTTCTTGTAGAAGATATCTTTAACTGGCCAGGCTTCGCCAACCTTGGTCTCAATTTTATGATAAACAAAGATCTAAACGGCATAGTTGCGCTAGTTTTGATTATAGGGATCATGTACGCAATAGCAAACATAATTGTCGATGTTATCGTCGCATATCTTGATCCGAGAATAAGACTCATGGAGAGAGGTCAATAGTGCAACTAATGGAAAAGATCAGGACAATCGCCAAGAGGTACGATATTAAGAGAAAATGGTTCAGATTCTCTAGGAGCCCTCTGTCTGTAGTGGGGCTTGTTGTAGTCGCAGTGGTCATTTTTCTGGCCTTAGCAGCTCCTTTCATAACTCCTTACCCGCGCCAGGCTGGCCTGCAAACGAATCTTCGGGACAAGTTCCTGCCTCCAAGTTCGAAAAACCTGTTTGGAACAGATCAACTGGGAAGGGACGTGTTTACCAGAACTATCTTTGGGTTCCAATACTCGCTTATGATGGCGGGGGTAGTGTTGTTGCTCGTAGTTCCACCTGGGGTCGTGCTGGGTTTGATCGCGGGGTACTACAGAGGCGGATGGGTCGACATGGCGATCATGAGAATATCCGACGTGTTCATAGCTGTCCCTCCGCTCGTACTGGCTTTGTCAATAGCCTCCGTGCTCACTCCAAGCGCATTCAACGCGATGATGGCAGTCTCACTGATGTGGTGGCCTTGGTACACGAGGCTAACATACAACGCTACATCAAGCGTGAGAAATGAATACTTTGTTCAAGCGTCCGAAGTAATGGGCGAAAACTCCTTCCGAATAATGTTCGCCGAAATCCTTCCAAACTGTCTAGGTTCAATTCTGACAAAGATCACGTTAGATGTGGGCTGGGTAATACTGTTAGGCTCAGCACTCAGCTTTGTGGGATTAGGTGCTCAGCCACCAACACCAGACCTCGGAACAATGGTCGCTGGGGGTTCTATTTTTCTGCCCGGCCAGTGGTGGATTAGCATGTTTCCAGCTGTGGCAATCATCGTCGTGATTCTAGGCTTTAATCTCTTAGGAGATGGAATTCGAGACATCTTCGTTGAGGAGACAAGATAAATGGAGCCTTTCTTGGAAGTGAAAAACCTTTCCGTAGGCTTCAAAACATATCTGGGCAAGCTGAATGTCTTAAACGGGGTAGACTTCACCCTGCGTGAGAGCGAGAAAGTTGGAATCATTGGCGAATCTGGTTGTGGCAAGACTAGCACGATGAAGGCAATACTTGGGATCCTAGCGTCAAACGCTGTAATCGAGGGTGGAGGAATAAGTTTTCGAGGACACGACATGCTGAAAATCCGCAAAAAGCAATTGAACCAAATAAGAAGGAAAAACCTTACCATGATATTTCAGGATCCGACTGCAGCCCTCAATCCGGTATTCAAGATCGAAGAACTACTCGGAGATGTAATAAAATACTCAGGCGACTTTGACCACGAAAAAGCCACAAAAAAAGTCCTTCGAAAAAAATCTATAGAAGCTCTCAAGGAAGTTTCACTTCCAGATCCTGAAAGAGTGCTCGACAGCTACCCCTTTCAGTTAAGCGGCGGCATGCGCCAAAGAGTATGCATAGCAATGTCGCTGGCCACAGCCAAAGATCTTCTGATTGCCGACGAACCCACCACCAGTCTTGACGTAACAATTCAAGACCAAGTTTTGCGTCTTATGAAGGACCTAGTAAACAAGAGAAACCTGTCAATAATCCTGATATCACATGCACTCGGAACCATAAGAAACACAGTCGATACTGTCTATGTCATGTACGCTGGAAACATGATAGAGTCCTCAGAAACAGCGAAATTGTTCTCGAACCCTCTGCACCCTTATACACAAGGACTCCTTAAGTCTGTTCCTAAGTTGAGTGGGGAAGGATTCTCAGAAGGTATTCCAGGAAGAATTCCGGATTACATTAACCCTCCACCAGGTTGCAGGTTCAATCCACGTTGTAAGCATGCAATGGAGATATGCAGAAAGGAAAGGCCCAGGCTTCTGGAAGTCAATGCCGACAACCACAAAGTTGCTTGCTGGTTGTACAACAAGGGATGAGCGCTAATGGAAAAGAACGAAGATTTACTAGTAGTAGAAAACCTTACAAAACATTTCAAAACCAGTTTCGGAGTAGTCAGGGCAATAGACGAAATAAACTTCACAGTGAAATCAGGCGAAACATTCGGCTTAGTGGGCGAATCAGGTTCTGGCAAGAGCACGACCGGCTATGTAGTTATGGGCATCTACACGCCCACGTCGGGGAGAATACTCTTCAAAGGCAACGACTTGTCCATGCATGCTAAGAAACGTCCAAAAAGCTTTAAGAAGGATCTTGCAATCGTCTTCCAAGATCCTGCTTCTTCTTTGAATCCAACAAAAACGGTCAAAGACGTAATAGGACAACCGCTGAGAATTCAGGGGCTAGCGAAAACTCGCGAAGAGCGAGACAAAAGAGTATCTGAATTGCTTGATGCCGTCGAGTTGCCGCCTCAAGATTTCAAAGAGAGACGACCGAAAGACTTGGGCGGAGGCGAAAGACAGGCTGTCGCTATCGCCAGGGCTATCGCAACAAACCCCTCTTTCATAGTACTGGATGAACCCACCTCAGCTCTAGACGTTTCTATCCAGGCAAAAATAATGAAAGTGCTCATGAGGCTGCAGCAAGAACTCAACCTGTCATACTTGTTCATAACCCACGATCTGAGCCTCATGAGAAACGTATCTTCAAGGGTCGCGATAATGTATCTGGCCCAAATCGTGGAGTTTGCCCCCACGCCAATTTTCTTCCGAAACCCTGTGCATCCATACACCCAGATGTTACTCTCTTCCATACCCGTGTTGACGGACGACGAGGAGAAGCTTAAACCTAAAGAGATAACGTCAAGAGGCGAAGTTCCAAGCGCCATAAACCCCCCATCAGGTTGCCGCTTCCACACCAGATGCCCCTTCGCAACCGAAAAGTGCAAGACCAAACAACCATCCTTCGTCACTGTGGAACCGGAACATCAGGTAGCCTGTCACGTAGCTACTAAATAGCAATTCTGTTACAGGCCGGCAGGAAATGAGCTATTTGTAACTGAGGGCTATGTCTTTCCCAGTCTTTTGGCTAACTTCGCCAACTCAGGATGTATGAATCTTCCTTTATCGAGAATTTGTTCTCCGTCGAGCCATACTGAAGAGTTGAGGCATATTCCGTCCGTGTGGGTTGACGCCGGAATACCGTCCGGCGGGGCAAAGAATGGACCTACGTATCCTAATCCCCATTCTGTACAGGCCCAAACTCTTTCGTCCTCAAGAATGTTTCCTGTTAGGTTCGCCCCCGGGTTGACTCCATAGCACGCGTGAGCCAATGTCAACATGAGCGGATCTTTGAAGCTTTTCAGCCAAGACTCATACTTCAAGGCTTCATCACCGCCCTCGAACTTCACGACCTTTCCCTCCTTAACGTAAAGCTTCACAGGGGTTTTGACCAAGCCGATAGGTGGAACTATAGACCCATCAAAGACTATCGTCCCGTTGATAGATTCAACAACCGGCCTCCAACCTATCTGCCCTGCCAGCAGATGCTGACCCGGGACGTCCGCATAACCGTACGAATTTGTCATGCACACCTTTGGCGGATTGTCAAACTCTACGTCTGTGCCAGCGGGCGTGGTGATCCGCATATGCCTAGACTTTTCTGTCATGTCGTGTAGCTTTATCTGAAAGGCCTTTTGCGCAGAATAATCAATTCGGCCTATTACTCTCGTCATCATGTCTGCATCCATTGTGACATAGCACAGGTACCTCAGTCTGCTATTTCCCTTGGTAGCAATCTCGTACGTCGTCGAGTATTGGAGCCACTGTTGGTTGTACTCTATCCAAACGTCAGCTTCTTTCAGAGCCGCTCCTAATGCTTTTACAGGAGTCATTGCGTCAGAATCCTTGCCAACTCCTAATGGCGATGCTATCGTCATCACTAAGGGCAGTCCGCCAGCAGCGAAGGCGGCAGCAGCCGTTGCGTTCACCACTCTTTTGTCCGATCCTGTGTCGGCGGTGATTGCAACTATTTCTCCTGGCTTGACTTTTACAAGTTCATTAATCAGAATCTTGGCAGCCTTGCCTAACTCATATTCGTAATACTCCGTCAAAGGATACCACCTGTGCATACCATTATGTTGCATAGTTTAAAAGAATTTTCCTCTCGTCACCTTGATGGAGCTCAGTGACCGAATCAAACGCATCAATTAGGATCGGTTTTAACTCGTTAATTGCCCATTGCTTGGTCTGAGCTCGAAAGACTTAAATCACCACATATATCTACATTAACTCGAGGTTTCAACATGCGAATAAAAGTTATCGTACCAGTCACCACAGACCTTTGGACTGACATGATCAGAGAAGCGTTCGAAAAATACAAAGATCCTGACACTAAGCTGACCGTGGTAAACTTGAAGAGAGGTCCTGATTCCATCGAGCAACTCTACGACGAAGCGTGGGCTGCTCTGCCAGCGTTACTTGAAGCTGAAAAAGCTGAGAAAGAAGGTTACGACGCTGTCATAGACTATTGTTTCGGCGATCCGGCGCTTGAAGCAATGAAAGAAGCGCTACACATACCCGTAGTCGGAATAAACGAACCAGCAATTCATCTAGCGTCCATTTTGGGGAGAAAATTCTCAGTCATAGGCGTCGGCGGCTGTGGTGCCGCGTCTCTCTTCGAGGACAAAATAACGGTTTACGGATTAAAGCACAAGCTGGCATCAGCTAGGATAATCGAAACGAAAGTTCTTGACATAAAGAAAGATTTTGACGAGCTTTGCAAGGAACTGCTTGCCGCAGGCAAAAAAGCCATAGAAGAAGACGGAGCTGAGGTCCTAGTCATGGGATGCGGAAGTCTTCTCAACATAGCAGAAATAATGCAGAAAAAACTCAAGGTGCCCGTGGTTGATCCCGGCTTAGCTGCGCTGAAGATTGCTGAGGATTTGGTGAAATTAAACCTCTCGAACAGCAAAAAAGCGTTCATGGATCCATATAAGAAGAAGAGAACGCCTTAACCCTCTTCTTTTTTAAACGGGGCACTCAAACACCTATATTGACATTCCTGGAAAAGCGGGCAACCATACTCACGGTTTTTCGACTTTCTTAACATTCCCTCAGTCAGATTCAGTTGTCTTTTTACATGCCTTTCCAACGCTATGGCAAGTCACACTGTGAAGAGCTACGCATCTGGAGGAGCTTCATATCCGTAAAGTTTGGAGTGCGTTAAGCCCACTTTGCGGTATAAGTCAGCCATCATTTCAGCATATTTCCAAGAGGTCACAACAGCGTCCAGAACAGGTACTTTCAGCTTTTCTGTCAAATCTTTCGCAAATCCTGACTCCATCGTGCATCCGAGGACTATGACTTCTGCGCCGTCCTCTTTCAGTGCCTTCTTGGCCTCGGTCAAAATAGCCTTTTCAAGCTTCTCAGGGTCAGAAAACATCTTAGGGACGGTGAAGTCTAAAGCTCGGAATGAAGCAAGCTTCCTCTCTAGTCCGTAAACGTACAGGTTGCTTTCCATCTTAGGAATCCACTTTCGTCTACCCACGATTATCGAGAACTTGTGTCCGAGCGTCGCGGCGACGTGCAATGTTGCTTCTGCAGGAACGATAACTGGAATGGAAACTAGTTCCCTAGCTTCCCTGACTCCGGGGTCGTAGAAACAGCCTATGACCACTGCGTCATAACCATCTTTTTCCGCTCGCCTCACCCAATTTAGAGTTTCGTCAAGATTCAAGTGTTCATAGTAGTGGTACTCCAAGTGGACTGGACCTTTGCGTAGATGGACTACCCTAGCTTTCACGTCACTTCTCTTGACTGCGTTTATCGTGTCCAACATGTGTCTATCGTAAATGTCGGTGCCCATCGGGTTTATGAATAATATTTTGAGCAAAACTAATCCCATGCGTCTCTGAGCGAATGATGTATTTAAAACTTGACTTGTACTATCACTTCAAGTTTTGTCGACTCTTTATCTCTGTCGCGAGTTGTCGACTGAGCTCACTGAAAAACTGTTTCAGTTGAGGTTCACGCCAGAAGTTCTGAGGATCTGCGTCCACGTATGCTCTGACTTTCGCCAGCAACTCGTTTCCCTTCACGTCGACGTAGTCTGGAAGGAAAGAGAGCATGTAGAGCGTTTGGAGGAGGCGGCACGCTCCGTATCCACGTTCGGGTCCGAGAGCTCTCTCGGCACTTGATGTCACGAAGCAGGTTATCTCAAAAAGGTAGTCATCTGCCTTTTTCGTCGTCAATTTCCAACCTTCTTGAAAACAAGCTCATCTGTTGACAAACGAGTTGTTGCTGGGAGCTTCTCATCAGGGTAGCCCACGGTTAGCAACAAAACGGGTTCAAGTTTTGTTGGCAATTCTAGGAGCCCCTTGATCGCATCAACCACGAAACTGCCGATCGGGCAGCACCCGTACCCCATGGAATGGGCGTACAATAGCATGTTCTGCATCGCTGCACCGATATCCATGTAACTCCAATTCGTCTCACTTTCTCTGTTGAGACACATCATTATCACTGCTGGAGCATCTCTCAACCATCCTGGGGACACAGACTTCAGTGCTTTCACAATCTTTTCATCGTTTATCGGCAAAAACCTCCAAGGTTGCGAATTACCGGCTGAAGGCGCCCAACGGGCCGCCTCGATGATATGGACAAGTTTTTCCATCGGAAAGGATTCTTTCTTGTATCGGCGCACACTTCTCCGCTTCTTGATAACTTCAATTATACCGTCTTCCACAATCGACCCTTCCAAGTTTCTGCTAGAATCAGAAAACAGAAATCTTATAAGTCTTTTGAGCACAGCTAGTTTACGATTTGCTCGAAAAATCGACACTGTTGTGATGTTTATGATCGAGAAGGACAAAATTGTGAGCGGCGTCGTGAACATGTTGAAAGTGAACATGGCATTGAAAGATGGCGAGAAAGTGCTGGTTGTCAACGATGTTCCAACAGCAGCAGAATGGAAAACCAAGACTAGCGAAAAACTGACAGAAGCTGCCGAACGGTCTATCTTGGCCAAGATGGTCAGCGAAATCGCGGCAGAAAAATTCCCCAAAAACCCTGTCGAGTTCTACACTTATCCTTCGGTTGGTCAACATGGAACTCATCCGGGGAAGGAAGTCGAAGAGAAAATGAAGAACGCAGACGTGACGGTTGCAATAACAACCTATTCTCTGACTCACACGGATGCGCGCGTCAACGCGTGCAAAGCTGGAGGAAGAGTCGCGAGCATGCCGACCTTTGTGGCAGAAATGTTTTCCAAGGGCGGACCCATGGCGGCTGACTATCAACTCATAGAAAAAGAAACTAAAAGAATTGCAGATTGGATTACAAAAGCCAACGAAGCTAAGGTAACCTCGCCAGGAGGCACAAACATCGTTTTCAGCGTGAAGGACAGAAGCGGTAAGGTCGACACGGGAATCTTCAACGAGAAAGGCTCTTGGGGCAACCTGCCAGCAGGAGAAGCATACACCACACCAGTAGAAGGCACGGCTAGCGGCAACCTTGTGGTGGAGCCAAACTGGTGCGCAGACCTAAAAGAGAAAATGACCTTGATCTTTAAGAACGGAAAAGTCAACGAAATAATTGGCGGAGGAAAGGTGGGCGACGAATTCCGGAAATTGCTTGACTTCAGCAAAAAAGAAGAACCGTATCTTTCACGAAGAAACCTAGCCGAGCTTGGGATAGGGACAAACCCAAACGCGAAGCGGCCAGATAACCTTCTGGAGTGCGAGAAGATTAGAGGAACAGTACACTTAGCTATAGGAGACAACTCGCACATGGGCGGGAAAGTGTCGACCGACCTGCATCAAGATTTCGTTGTTCCAAAACCGACATGGATACTCGACGGAAAAACCGTAATGAAAGACGGAAAACTGCTCGCCTAGAACGACTTCTTTTTTCATTCTCTTTTTTCGTGTTCATTGTGAGATGAGAATATTTCTGCAAAGAGGAATTTTTTTCGTGTGTAGATACGACTTGTTAAAGTTATCTAAATAAGGCAATATTGAAGACGAAGAAGCCCGAGAACTTTTTGTTTAGGGTTTTCAAGAAAAAAGGAAAGTTGTGGGGGGAGGAGTTCTCCAGTGGTCTACTGCTCGACGCCCATTGCCTTTACTAGCGGAATCAAGTCTGGATGGACGAATTTTCCATCTTTTTGGACAGGTTCGCCGTCGAGATATATCGACGCTTTCAGTATAATGCCGTCGTCGTGTGATGCGGCTCTCCATCCAAATTGGCCCTTTAGGTCTGGTCTGAGGAGTGGTCCCTGAGATCCCCATCCGACTTGGAAGCAGCCCCAGACTCTTTCGACTTCAGATATGTCGCCTGTGACCCTTGCCTTAGGATGGTATCCGTAGCAGACGTGGGCTATGCGGTAAAGGTTCTTGTCGTTAAGGCTTGCCATGTACCTTCGCAGTACGTCAGCTTCGACACCGCCAGAGATTTCTGTTATGACTCCTTTTTCAACCTTGCATTTTATTGGGGTTTTTATGTTCGCCTTGATTTCATCTGGAGGCCAAACGTTTCCGTCAAAAGCAAGTATACCATTTTCTGTTTCTTCTATCGGAGCGCCTCCGGTCTGACCGCCTAACATTATGACTTTTCTTTTGTCAGCTGTGCCACCGAAGTTCTCAAACTTTCGTCCGCCTATCTGGGCTGTGAAGTTTGTCCCAGACGGGCTGGTTACTTTGATCTCTTTGGCCTTCGTAGTCATTTCGGCAAGTTTGTCTCCAAGCTCAACCATTTTCGGGTAGTTCACCCAACCCAAAGTTCTGACCATTGCCTCGCGGTCAAGAGAAGTTAGGCAGATATAAGCTCGGTTTCTCTTCAAGGCGTTTGTTTGGCCTGTAGTGTAGAGTATTGCTCTGGCAGAGAATTCCACTGTGACATCTGAATCCATCATTGCAGCGGCAAGCGGCTTCGGGGGTTCAGTGAATGATATCTCACGCGTTTCATGGATAACTATGGTCGGCGTTGCTCCAGCGGTTTTCACTGCGGCTGCCGTGGCCTTCATCACTTCGAAATCGACGATGTCGTCTCCATATATGAGGACGTCCTCGTTCTTTTTCACTCTTAGGACATAGTTCACCAAAGTGTCTGCGGCTTTTCCTAATTCCATGTACCAAGACAAATTTTTCACCTCTTCGACAGTGTGTCTGAATGAATAAAAATTTTGTCGTAAAGCAAACTGGAAATGTGATGCATCTTAGCAAAAAACGGAGGAAATTAGAATCAATTGTACTTTAATCGTGTTTGCTCGTCCGTTACCACATACTTGATTTTCTCTTTCCAACTGGGCGAGTTCCAAGTTCCTAAAGCCTGATGGGTCAAGTAATACTTCTGTGGAATCGGATGCGTGCCCACAACTACCTCTATTCCGTATTTTTGCTTGACAAAGTTTCGAAGGTCGTCAATGTAGGAACATGGTGGATAGCCTACAACCATTCCTGTCGCGAAATGAACGACGTCAGCCCCGTTTTTCTTCATTTCCTCGACGCAGTACTCGATGTTTCCACCGGGACATCCTCCGCAAGTGGTATACCCCACCAGCTCGACGTCTTGTCCCTTGTACAAGCTGAAAGCTCCCTCCCTGTTCTTCAATGCTCTCAAGCACTTGCCGCCTGCACAGGTGTGGTAACGATCACAAATTACAATGGCCACGCGCTTCTCAGTTTTCGACACTTACATCACGTTCATTCACCCCTTAAATTTCATGTTATTTATTGTTTTTGGAAGACATGCAAAATTGTTAGAACAAACTATCCTCAGACGCTGGGCTCAAGATTTAGAGTGAGCGTCTAAACCTCCACTTTTGTGTACCGTGCTCGAACTGTTGTCACTAGGACACTTTGGCATCGGGTTCAGGTCGATTGAAGACATAATTGAAGCGTCTGGAAAAACAGATCGTTTTGTTGTTTCCCTCACATATGGAAGATGGACCATGCCTCATAGTAGTTAGCCACTGCCAGAATCAGAATAGCAAACGCAATAGTGGCCAACTCGGTTTTTGAAAGCTTCAGAGCGAACGTCTCCTGCTTTCTGGCTGAATCCAGATTGCCACTGGAATTTCCAATTCGGTTATACAGAGCGAACGTAGCTGAGGAAATGAGCGTGTAAGCCGTAATCTCATAGATTCCGCTTCCATGGAACAGCGTTGTGAGTGATGGGATAAATTTGCCTGCTCCTGGAATCACAAAGGAGTTGGTTCCAAGGAGAACTCCGTATATGCTCCAATGATAAAATGTGAGAAGATAGCCTAGTGGAATGCCCTTCACCCGGACCAGGCTGCCAAGCGCTACTGGAATGCAGCCCACGCAAACGTTCCACAAAAAAATCCGTACGAAAGTCGTCGTGGTATCTTGTGCCTTCACTGGTATATAATAAGCGCCCGAACTTCCTCGTATGGCAGCTTCTGGGAGAGATCTGAAGCTCAAGACCCAGGTCAAGAAAAGAATCGCGAAGCCAACTGTCCACATGCTGCCGAGCCGTATCCACAGGTTCTCGTTTCTAATCGTCCTCAACTTGCGTTCTCCAAAACTCACCTCGGGTTCCGACTTATTTATTGTTGACGTTCTCCTGCGATTTGCAGTGAGTTAATATATCCATGTCAAGGATAAATCTCAAGGGTTTACGAAGATGAACAGCATGTCGGCATTTGAAACCAGAATACAGGCGTTAAAAACTCTTGGTAAGAAGGCAGGGATAGATGCTTTCTTAGTCGTCTCCGAAAAGAACATGCGATATTTTGCTGGCTTTTCAACCTTATCCATGGAAAGGTTCGCTGGAATAATTATTCCCGTCGCGACTGGCATTCCTGTGGTGATCGTTCCGAGGTTGGAGAAGACGAAGGCGGAGGAGAAATCTGCATTCGGCGAAATAAGAAGCTATTCCGATTCAGAGTCTCCTGCGTCTTTGCTCAACAAGGTGATAAAAGAGCTTAAGCTGGAGAAGGCTACTTTCGGAGTTGAGGGCACTCTACCATTTAAATTCTACGGAATGCTGGCTGCCAAGTCATTAAAAACAAAGGCCATAGACGCTTCATCCTTTTTCAGTCAGCTCAGACGGATAAAGTCGGAAGACGAACTTAAGTTGATAGAGAAAGCTGCAGGTTTTGTGGCTGACGGGATAAAGGCGGGAATAGATTTCATAAAACCAGGCGTCACTGAATTGGCAATTTCCTGTCAAATAGAGCGCGCCATTAAAGAGAGCGGCGGCGAGAGCGTTCCGTTCTGTATCGTTCTTTCTGGGGCGAATTCTGCTCTTCCACACGGCGAAACATCGAACCGAAAAATAGGCGAAAAAGATATGGTGCTGATGGATGTGGGGGCCGTATGCGAAGGATATTGTGGAGACCTCACACGAACGGTTTTCGTCAGAGGATCGACTAATGAGGAAAAACAGATTTATGATGTTGTCAGCGAGGCCCACGATGCGGCTCTGAGAAGTGTGAAATCAGGTATCATGGCTGAAGAGGTTGACTCTGTAGCTAGGAACGTTATAGGAAAGGCAGGATATGGCGAGTATTTCACTCATCGGACGGGTCATGGGCTTGGGTTAGATGTGCATGAGGAACCCTATATCGTTCAAGGCAACAGAATGGAATTGAAACCTGGCATGGTGTTCACCATTGAGCCTGGAATATACTTCTTCGGGAAATTTGGGGTCAGAATCGAGGACAACATTGCTGTTACCGAAATGAACAGTAAAATGCTCAGCAACGTTCCAACGGAGCGGCTGATCGTTTAGCCCTTCATATCCGTGATATTGTATCGAGAGTCACTACAGGATCATTTGAAGGTCTAATGGTTCCTGACTGTTCTTTCATCATGCAGTAACTTGGTAGCCGACATACCCTAGTTAGCACACAATCGAACTTGCCCATTTAATACGCACATAATTATTATTAAGAAGGGGGAGAGAATATTCTGTCCAAACATTAACTGGTTTGTGAGTCCCATGAGCGAAAGAAAGCTTCTAATGATTCCTGGTCCGACGAATGTGGATCCAGCAGTTCTGCGTGCATTGTGTAAACCGACTCTTGCACACACGGATCCTCAGTTCGTCGAAACCTTCAAAGAGTCGCTTGAAAACTTGAGACGAGTATTCATGACGAAACATCAGGTTTTTGCTCTCGCGGGATCCGGAACATTGGCCCTAGAAGTTGGAGTCGCGAACATAATAGAGCCTGGAGACAAAGTTCTCAATGTTGTGAATGGATATTTCGGCGATTATTTCGTAAAAATCTCGAAGGCTCACGGAGCCGTGCAAAAAACCTTGGAGATACCGTGGGGTAAATGTGTGGAGCCGCATCAGATCAGAGAAGCTTTGAAGGAAGATGATTTCAAAGCGGTCACTGTTACTCATGTGGACACTTCAACGGGAGTTGTTAACCCAATAAAAGAAATTGGTCGGGTTGTGAAAGAGAACAGCGATGCATTCTACATTGTGGATACGGTGTGTTCTCTAGGGGGAATGGAGGTTCGAGTCGACGACTGGGAAATAGACGCCTGCGTGAGCGGATCTCAAAAGTGCATAGGGCTTCCGCCGGGCTTGGCTCTGTTTTCGGTGAATGACCGGGTCCTGGATCTTCTGGAAGACAGAAAGACCCCTGTTGGAATGTGCTATGGTGATTTGAAGAATTGGTTGCCCATAATGATGGATCCTTCGAAGTATTTCGCCACTCCGCCTGTTAACATGATATATGCTCTTTCCGAATCCTTGAGATCAATTCTCGCAGAAGGCTTGGAAAACAGGTTCAAGAGGCATCACATAATAGCTGAAGCTTTCCGAGCTGCGATGGACGCCCTGAGCATCAAACTCGTGGCACAAGAAAAATGTAGGGCAGACACTCTAACAGCAGCCTATTATCCTGAGAAAGTCGAAGACGGATCATTCAGGAGTGAAATGCGAAAGCTTGGAATAATCGTCGCTTCGACGATCGGACCGATAAAGGGCAAAGGCTTCAGGGTGGGCCACATGGGGAATGTCTGCGAAAATGATATTCTTTCAACTATAGGCGCCATAGAGGCAACGATAGCGCGTCTGGGTTGCACGTGTGGATTTGGCGTTGGATTAGCAGCAGCTCAGAAGGAGCTTGCAGTGCTTTAAACGACCTTTGAGAAACTCAACTAGAAAGTAGCCGTGCTTGAGGTCAAAATGCGCTTCGCCGCGGGTACGAGCAACTAGCGTACTTCCCCCTTGCCAGCGAGTCTTGTTGAATTATGGCAGGCGAGGCGAAACTCTTTTATTACAAGTGTCAAGTTTCTAGTTTCCCGATTTGAACTGACAGCAAGAGGTAGAACTGTATGAAACGCATAATCGTCTGTCTAAAACAGGCGGTTGATGTCTCACAGTTGAAGATAGATCCTGCGACGAGACAGTTGATAACCGCTGGCGCGCCTAGAAAAATCAGTGATTTCGACAAGAACGCCCTGGAAGAGGCCATAAAAATCAAGGAGAAACTTGGCGGGATCGAAATATTCACTTTGACTGTCGACTCAGAAGATGCCAAGGCGGTTCTGCGGGAAGCTCTGGCGATGGGAGCCGACAAGGCTTACTTCGTGAATGATCCTGCGGTTCAGGCAGTAGACACCTCGGGCACTGCTTACATTCTTGCTCAAGCAGTGAGGAAAATCGGAGAATTTGACCTGATTCTGGGCGGTGAATCTTCTCTGGATAGTTTTTCTGGACTTGTAGGCTCCAGGCTTTCAGAGCTTCTGGGCTTGCCCCAGGTAAGCTCGGTCAGGAAACTCTCCGTAGACGGTGACACCATCATTGCAGAGAGAGCACTCGAAGAATCAAGCGAGGTAGTGAAGACAAAAATTCCTGCCGTGGTAACCGTGACGAGGGAGATAAATCAGCCGAGAATTCCATCCCTTATGATGATAATGAAAGCCTCTAAGAAAGAAATAATCAAGTGGACGCTTGCAGACACTGATACACAAAAGGAGAAAATCGCGCCGAAGATAGAAGTGCTGGAGGCTTTAGCACCCAAGATGGAGAGAAAAAAGATAATCATCAAGGGCGACACAGTGCAGGAAATAGCTGAAAAACTGGCTAAAGCGTTAATTCAAGAAGGAGTCATCGGAAGGTGAACAGAATGAACGAGCACGGCGGAATCTGCGTCTTCTCAGAGGCTAACGACCTCATTTTGGAATTACTTGGAAAAGCAAGGGAGCTAGCAGACAAGTTGCACGTGAAGCTTACAGCTGTACAGTTTGGAAAAAACGCACAGGAAAAAGCTAACGAGCTGGTAAGATACGGGGCGGACAAGGTCTACGCGCTCGACAACCCCGCGTTAGAAATCTTTCAGGACGAAGCCTACCTAAACGTCCTCCACGACATCGCAGTAAGGGATAGCCCTGAAATCCTGATGATTGGATCTACTAGGAACGGGAAGCCTCTCGCCGCCAGACTCGCGACGCGTCTTGACGCGGGATGTGTCCCCGACTGCATCGCGGTTGAGTTAGATGGGAGCGGCAGGTTGATCGGCGAGAGAATAACCTATGGTGGAAACGCCTTGGCAAGGGTGGCTTTCAAGTCGAAGCCGCAGATAGTAACCGTGCCGGCAAGGGCGTTTGAAAAGCGAGCTCCGCAGGAGCGCAAGGGAGAAATTGTGAAGCTAGATGTCAAGGTCGAACCATCGAGAGTTGAGGTTGTCGAGAGAAAACCTCTTGAAACCTCTAGTGAAAGGGTTGAAGAAGCTGAAGTGATTGTCAGCTGTGGAAGGGGTTTAGAAAAAAAAGACGACATCGCATTGCTGAAGCAGGTCGCAGACGTTGTCGGCGGCCAAGTGGGCTGCTCAAGACCGCTCGTGGAAGACCGAAAGTGGTTCTCAGAATGGATTGGCCTCTCAGGACACAAGGTCAAACCCAAACTGTACATTGCGTCTGGAGTTTCAGGAGTCATCCAGCACGTGGCTGGAATACGCGATGCCAAGATAATAGTGGCCATCAACAAAGACCCCGAGGCACCGATATTCGAAATCGCGGACTACGGAGTAGTAGGCGATCTGTACCAAGTTCTGCCAGCGCTGAAAGACGCCTTGAAAAAACAACTCCAGTAATCCTATCCTAGTTTAAATAGGACAAACAAAGCGGGAAGTAGCTATTTGTAGGCAATGAAATCCCTGCCCAAAAGTTCTCTGGCTATGACTGTTCTTTGAATGTTGGTTGCGCCCTCAGCGCCGACGCAGTAAGACATGACACCTCGCAGTCCCATCTCTAACGGGCATTCTTTCGTGTATCCGTAAGCGCCGAGCCATATCATCGCTTGTTTGTAGATGTCGAATGCTAGGTGAGGCGCGAGGAGTTTGCAGGCGGCGATCATCTTGGTCACTTCAAGCGGCGTGAATTTGTTCTCTTTGTAGCGCATGTCCATCATCCACGCGGTGCGGAATGTTAGTGACCGCAAGGCCTCTAGATGGGCCCAGTCGTCTGCTATCTCAAACTGTATGCTTTGGAATTTGCCGATTGGTCTTCCGAAGGCTTTTCGTTCTTTTACATATTCTATTCCGGTGTCTAGGGCGCGTCTGGCTGCTCCTGTGCAGACGGCTGATATGAGTATACGAGCAGTGTCGAACCCTTCCATTGTCAGGTAGAAGCCCCTGTCCACCTCTCCGAGCCGATGCGAGTCTGGCACCTTGACGTTTTTCATCAGGAAGCCGCCGGTCGAGATTGCCATTCTTCCCATGTCTTCGTAGCGTTTGTTGATTTCAACTCCTGGCGCATTCATTGGGACGTAGAAGCCTGTCATTCCGCGATGCGAAGCTTCGGGAGATGCGGGTGAGCTTCGGGCAAGGACGAAGTAACCTCCGCCCATCTTCCTCGCTTCTTCGGTGCCGCTTATGTAAGTTTTTTCGCCGTTGAGAACCCAGTCGTTGCCCTGTTTTTTCGCCGTCGACTTGAAGGCTGCGACATCTGAGCCTCCTCCCGCTTCTGTCGAGCCTATTCCGATGAATGCATCTCCTTTTATCGCCTTTCGGATTACCGCTTCGCGCACTTGTTCACTCGCGTACCTGTCGACGACGTAGCCCCACGATGATTCCACGAGCCAAAGCACGGGTAACGCGATACTCACGTCTGCATAGCCCAGTTCCTCAGCGGCGATGCAAGCCGTGACCCAGTCTGAGCCGGTTCCGCCGTGTTCTTGCGGAGCGGTCATTATGAGCAAACCCATTTCACCCATGCTCCGAAGCAGTTCCTGCGGGATCCAGCCCTGAGTGTCCATTTCCCTTATTTTTTCCATCGGCAGATTCTTCTCACACCATTCTCGAACTGCCTTGCGGAAAAGTTCCTGTTCCTCTGTGAAACTGAAATCCACCATGTGATTCACCTTTTGGAAACGAGTTTGGATTTACATGCATAAAAGTTGTTCGGGCGGTCTAGGCGCAAATCTTCGCCTGAAGTTGGTCCACGGGGCTCTGGTTCAAGTCGAGGCCAAGCTTCTTTCCGTCGATGCCCAAGGCCAGACCGAGCAGTTGGGTGTAATAGACTACCGGAACGTGTAGCTTTGCCCCGACGGTTGTTCCAGCGTCCTTCTGTTTTGCGTCAAACATCAACTGACACTCTGGGCAGGAGACGACCATTCCATCCGCTTGGAGATTCTGCACGGCTTTCAGCTTTGAACCCGCGAGCGAAAGCGCAGAGTCAACGTGGCTGCGCAACAGAGCTGCTCCACAACAATCCAGTTTCTCAGGGTATTCGACGACCTCAGCGCCCAAGGCGTTTATCAGCTCGTCCAGTTTCTTCGGGTTTTCAGCATCGTCAACCCTTCCGAGATCAGTGTACCGGATGATCTGGCAGCCGACATGGGCCGCCACCTTCAGACCTTTGAGAGGTTTAGTCACGGCTTTTTCGATTCTTTTGAGTCCAACATAATCGTGCAAGAGATCGATGGTGTGCCACATCTTTATGTTCGCGTCATACTTCAAGCCTTCCTCTCCTAGCAAACCCAGCATCTTTTGACCTGTCTTGGTGTTGTCCCGTATTGTTTTCTTCGTTTCGGAGAGCGTGAAGTGGCAGCGATTGCACGGAACCAGCAGGTCTTCTAACCCAGTCGAGCTTGCCAAGCTGAGAGCCCTTGCTGCAAGATAGCTGGCTGAGAAGGTGTTTACGCTCTTGATAGGGTCGCCGCAGCAAATAGCCTCGGGCAGGTCAACCAGCTCAATGCCGAAATGCGGTAGAACCTGACGAATGGACATTTCATAGGCATACTGGCTTGTCAGTATGCAGCAACCCCAGAAAACCGCCATCTTCAAGCCGTCTTTTCCTCCATTGTCTTCATGAAAACAGTCTGAAAGCTCTCTTTCGGCTGGCATATCTTGGGAAGTTTCAAGCGTTCACGGTCAACTGTCTCCATATTCCTTGTAACGATTTTCTGGTAGGTGTCCACCTGTCCGGTCTCCAGTATCTGAGAAACTGCCTTCAAGTAGCCCTCCGGCACCTTGGCTTCCCTTTCAACGGCAAGGTTTCTCAGGGCTATAATCACGTGATAGGGCGAGGCTTTCTGGGGGCATCTTTGCACACATTTCAAGCAGGTTACACACGTCCAGATTATGTCCGAAGAAGGCAGTTCATCCACGAAGCCCAAGTTCACGAGTTTTATTATTTCGTGTGGCTTCAGTTCCAGAAGCTTCAAGGCAGTGCATCCACTCGTGCATTTTACACACTGAAAACAGTTCACCAACTCTTTTCCGCCGATCCTGGCCAGAATCTTGTCTCGGACTTCGACGTTGGGCTTGGCCATCGACATCAAATCACAGAGGCCCAAATCAATTTCTCCCTTTGGCGCAGCGTTCAGCAAAGGCTGCCTCAACTTGAGTCATGACCTGAGTGCTAGTGTACTGTTGTATTTTGATAGCGCCAGTCGGACATGCCGAACCGCAAAGACCACATCCTTGGCACATGGCCTCGATAACCCCTGCTTTGGTCCTCTCTTTTCCTTCAATGATATCGGTTGTCATCTCTATCGCTAGGAACGGACAGATTGACGCGCAGATTTTGCATCCGCTGCACAAATCTTCTTCAACTGTCGCTTTCAAGGGTTCAAGCTCGATCTCACCGCGAGAGAGCAGGTCAAAGGCCTTCGCCGCGGCTCCGCTTGCCTGCGCCACGGTGTCCGGTATATCTTTGGGTCCCTGACATGCGCCTGCGAGAAAGACACCCGCTGCAGCAGTTTCGAGCGGTCTGAGTTTCGGGTGTGCTTCTAACAGAAAACCGTCCGCGCTCCTTGAAGCATGGATCAGCGCGGTGATGTCTGCCATATCCTTGTTTGGAACAAGTCCCGTTCCAAGTACAACTAGGTCTGCACGTATCTGCAAGAGTTTGTTCGTCCCTTTGTCGTAGACGTCAAAGTAGAGTGAACCGTCTGGCGACTCATGTATCTCGGAGGGAAGGCCTGCTACAAAATCTACGTCCATGTTCCTTGCACGTCTGTAGAACTCGTCGTAGCCCTTGCCGAAGGCCCGCATGTCGATGTAGCAGACGTATATCTTTACGTTTTCATGGATTTTCTCTCTCGCCAGAATCGCCTGTTTCAGGGTTACCATGCAACCCACTCGGCAACAGTACTCATGGAAACGCTTGTCTCGAGAGCCCACGCACTGAATGAAAGCAATCGTCTTAGGTGGTTCCCCGCCCTTCGGCGAGAGTATTTTGCCTCCCGTCGGTCCTGATGCATCTGATATCCTTTCAAACTCGATGTTTGAAATCACGTTCTTGAAGCGTCCGTACCCGAGTTCTCCCATCTGCGACGCGTTGAAAACCTCGGAACCCACAGCCAAGACGAGGCCGCCCACTTTGACATGAATTGTTTCAGGCTGTTCCTCGAATTCTATAGCCTTGGCTTCGCATGCTTCTTGGCACTTGCCGCAAACGCCCTTGCTATGCTTCAGTCTGAGGCAGTAGTTCGAGTTGATTATGGCGACGTTGGGCACGGCGTGTGTTGAGTAGATGGATATGGCGCGTTTTTGTATCAGATTCTCGTTAAACTCATCTGGAACTTTGACTGGACATACTTGCGCGCACACTCCACAACCGACGCACTTTTTTTCGTCAACGTATCGCGGTTTCTTTAGGATTGCAACTTCGTAGTTCCCAACGAAGCCCTTCACGTCGGTGACCTCGGCATTTGTAAGCATCGTGATGTTTGGATGTTTGACTACGTCAACCATTTTAGGCGTCAATATGCATGCGCTGCAATCAAGAGTTGGGAACGTTTTGTCCAGCTGCGCCATGCGCCCGCCGATGCTTGGAGCTTTCTCCACGAGATAGACTGGAAAACCTGCGTTGGCAAGATCTAACGAGGTCTGTATCCCCGCGATTCCTCCGCCCACAACCAATATGCTTTTTTCAACGCTCACTCTATGTTTTTCAAGAGGTTCTAGGAGCCGGGACCGCGCTACTCCCATCCTGACGAGCGCCTTAGCTTTTTCAGTCGCCTTTTCAGGCTCGTGAGTGTGCGCCCAAGAAACCTGCTCCCGCAGATTGACTATTTCCGTCAGGTATGGATTGAGTCCCGCTTCAGCAACTGCTCTCCGGAACGTTTCTTCGTGCATTCGAGGCGAGCACGTTGCAATGACGACCCTATCGAGCTTCTTGTTCTTTATGTCTTCTTGAATCATGCGTTGTCCTGGTTCACTGCACATATACGTGTAATGCTTGGATACTACGACGTCAGGCAAAGTTTTGGCGTATTCGGCAACCTTTTCCACATCAACTACTCCAGCAATGTTGATGCCGCAGTGACAAACGTACACGCCAATCTTGGTCATCAGGGAGACGTCCGTGATTAGAATGAATAAATTGCGGTTGAAGTTCGCTATTATCCTTTCTGTCATGAATGTGCGTTTTTGATGTATCGGAACTTCTGAAAGCTTAGCGGGTGTACTTCAATTATTGGTCTAAAAATTATACTATTCATCGTCTAGTAAATTGAAACCTTTGCCACGCCTTTTACGTTGAGCAGCTCCGGGATGAGTTCTCCGGGGATTTTTCTCTCCACAATCAACGTGAGTTTGGGTTCTGGTGAAAGCTCTGGGTCATCTACGATTGCCTGTCTTATGCTTAGGCCATTCTTTGCCAGAATCATGGCTGACCCTGCCAGTATACCCGGGGTCTTCGCGTCCAGGGGCGTTATTTCAACCACGCCAAGGTTTAGATCCTTGGCAATTTCTCTTAGCGAATGACCTGCAGATTTAATGTGTTGGAATATTAATCGAAGTCCTCGGTCGGATCCAATTGCTTTCAGCGTTTCTACGACTGTCCGTCTGTCCACCCCGGCCGCCCGCGCAATTCTAACAGGGGGAACTTCAATCTCATTAAGATAGATTTTCCCGTTTCGTACGGCAAGACCATTTTCTATCAACACTCGGGCCACCTTGAGCCTTTCTGGCTGCCCCTCAAAGTACTTTTTTGCGCTGTTCCACATGTTACGGTTTCCTTAATGCACATTTATGTGCAAGAAAGTATAAATATGTTCCTGCGTATTAGTCTGAGCAATAAAGTACATGAAGGAACATAAATGTACATAGGAGAAGGTTGAATGACGCAAACAAGCAAGAACAAAGAGTATGTGACTCAGCTAGAACCCGAAGAAATACCATCGTCCTGGTACAACATACAAGCAGATCTTCCTGAGCCCCTGCCGCCTCCACTGGATCCAACAACGTTAAAACCGATAAACCCAAAAGTTCTTGAAAGAATTTTCGCAAAAGAACTCGTCGCACAAGAAGTATCAACGGAACGGTCCGTAAAGATACCAGACGAAGTGCTTGATGCTTATTTGAGACTCCCCCGTCCAACACCTCTATACCGCGCCAAAAGATTCGAGAGATTCCTCAAGACCCCAGCCGAAATCTACTTCAAATGTGAAAACTTCAGCCCAGCAGGCAGCCACAAAACTAACACAGCCATTGCACAGGCATACTACAACAGGGAGCAGGGAATCCAAAGATTAGCCACCGAAACTGGGGCTGGACAATGGGGAACAGCCTTAGCTTTGGCCACCGCGCTCTTCGGACTGAAATGCCAAATATACATGGTTCGCGTGAGTTATCAAAACAAGCCCGGCAGAAGGACGATGGCTCAACTGTACGGAGCTGAAATGTGCCCTTCACCAAGCGACCGAACATCATTTGGCCGGAAACTGCTCAAAGAAAATCCCAATCATCCAGGGACGCTCGGCATTGCTATAAGCGAAGCCATCGAAGACACGCTTGCACACGAAGACACGAGGTATTCTCTCGGCTCTGTCCTAAACCATGTTCTGATGCACCAGACCATAATAGGATTGGAAGCGAAGAAACAATTCGAACGCATAGACGTGAATCCGAGCATTGTTTGCGGCTGCATAGGAGGAGGCTCTAACTACGGCGGCTTCTGCTTTCCCTTTATGATGGACAAGCTCAAAGGGAAGACCGAAACAGAATTCGTTGCTTGCGAATCGAAAGCCGTTCCACACACAACCAGAGGAATCTACACATACGACTATGGAGACACCGCCAAGATGACTCCACTCATCAAAATGCTGACAATAGGACACGACTATGCATGTCCACCAGTCCACGCTGGAGGCCTAAGGTACCACGGCATGTCACCGCTAATCTCGTACCTCATCCACAAAGGATATGCACGTTCAATGGCCTACGACCAAATCGAGGTCTTCGAAGCGGCCAGACTTCTGGCCCAGACGGAAGGCATGGTAGCGGCTCCCGAAACCGCCCATAGCCTGAAGTTCGTGATGGATGAGGCTCTGAAATGCAGGAAAACAGGGGAAAAAAAAGTCATTGCAATGAACTACAGCGGACATGGACTTCTCGATCTCTCAGCGTACGAGCAGTACCTCGCAGGAAAGCTCGTGGAGTACGAGCCTCAAAAAATCGAAGTTCCCATCATCAGCAACTGAGAGGCGAATAATGTGACATCTACTGTTCAAAAAGTCGACAGCATCGCTGCCAAAGTGACCTTGTTGCGGGTTGATCAGCTCAAGCCCCATGAAAAGGGCTCCCCCTTTTACCTTGAGCTCCTGCGAAAAGAAATCCTCAACGACGGAATGCTGAAGTATCCGATCGTGGTCGACGAGAAAACCCATGTCATCTTGGACGGCATGCACCGCTGGCTCGCATTGAAAAGCCTCGGCTATGAACTCATACCCGTCATCCTCACAGATGTGTTCGAGGACAAGATACATGTCGGAAAAAGAAGAATACATCGATACACGAACGGCGTCGACAACGAAATAACCGTCGAAAAAGTCATTTCAGCAGGCGTCAGTGGCCGCCTGATGGAACCACGGTCAACTAGGCATTTCTTTCCCTTCTCGAAGTTTCAGGAAATCAACTTTCCCTTGCGCTCCCTGAAGAAGAACGCAGCTCAAGACGTGTCAAAATACGTCGCAAAATTGACCCCCCAAGAGAGCAATGTGGCTTTGGAACAGTGGCTAGAGGAAATATCCGAAGAGTTAGAGTTTCTGTCGAGAAGAAAGGAAGAGGTTGAAAAAGAAAAGGAAGAGTTCGTCAACAGAGTGAAAGGCTTAGCCAACAAATTCTAATTCTTCTGTCGACATGCAGACATGGATCCTAAAGGCGAACGTACAGGTTATTAACATAGATTCCGCATACTAGTTGGGAAGGCGTTGTGATGATATCGATCAATGCTCCTCAGATTGGCGAGGAAGAGATCGAAGCCGTCGTCAAAGTCTTGAAAAGCGGCGTGCTAACATCAGGCTTGGGTGCAGGCCCGAAGGTTACCGAATTCGAGAAAGCTTTTGCCAAGTTTGTAAAGGCGAAACATGGAATAGCCACGAACTCTGGGACGGCCGCTCTCCACTCGGCTCTCACAGCAGCGGGTGTGAAGACTGGCGACGAGGTGATTCTGCCCAGCTTCACGTTTGTGGCAACAGCCGAGGTCATAGTGTTCAACAGAGCGAAACCAGTCTTCGTCGACATAAATCCTGACACGTACACCATTTCTCCGGAAGCAGTTCGGAAGGCTGTCACGAGGAAGACTAAAGCGATAATGCCGGTTGACCTGTACGGCATGCCTGCTGACGTGCAGCCGATAAGAGAAATTGCTGACAAGCATGGGCTCAAAATCATCGAGGACGCGGCTCAAGCGCATGGATCAACGTACAAGGGAAAACCTCCTGGAACCTTTGCTGACGCCGCCTGCTGGAGCTTCTACGGAAGTAAGAACATGACAACGGGCGAAGGCGGCATGATAACAACGAACAGTGACGAGATTGCGGAAACGCCGCGGTACATCCGAAGCCACGGAGAGAAGAAGAAGTACCAATCCCTGATGCTTGGACATAATTACCACATGCCGGAAATAGCAGCCGCTATAGGCATCGAACAGCTCAAGAAACTGCCAAAGTTTGTGGCCAGAAGGCGCCAGAACGCGAAAAGACTAACCGAAAACCTGGAGAAGGCAAAGAGTCTTAAACTGCCAAGCGAACCGGAGGGTTTCAAGTGCTCTTGGTACCTGTACACCGTCCAATTGAAGAAAGTAAAGGAGAAAGAGAGGGACGCCATCGTTGAGAAGCTGAGGCAGAAGGGAATAGATGCGTTCATCTGCTACGTGAACCCGATACACCTCATGCCGTACTATCGCAAGTTCGGCAGGTTTAGGCTTCCAGAGACAGAAAAAGCGGCAGAACGTGTGTTTTCGCTGCCCGTCCATCCTGGAGTCACGGCGAAACAAATAGACTACATAAGCGACAATGTCCTTCAATTGACAGAATAGTGCTGCGACGTCAAGGTTTATATGGAATGCGCGCGCTAGTATTGAACCCCGAGATTTGGGGTTTTGTTGGAGGATTTTGGAATGAAGCAAATCAGAGTTATAATAATGGGCGCGGCTGGCAGGGACTTTCACAACTTCAACGTGTTCTTTCGAGACAACGACGCTTATGCCGTAGTGGCCTTCACAGCCACCCAGATACCTGGAATTGAGGGACGCAGCTATCCGACAGAGCTTGCCGGCTCAAAGTATCCGAACGGAATACCAATATGCTCAGAAGAAGAGCTCCCTAGATTGATAAGAGAACATGATGTTGACCAGGTCGTTTTCGCTTACAGCGACGTTTCCCATGAGTACGTGATGCACAAGGCTTCTCAGGTGTTGGCGAACGGTGCAGATTTTCGTCTGATGGGCCCCAAGACAACAATGCTGAAGGCGGAGGTCCCCGTTGTCTCCGTGTGTGCTGTCAGAACAGGATCAGGCAAGAGCCAAACCTCCAGGCAGGTTGCAAAGATCTTGAAGAATAAAGGTCTGAACGTTGCAGTCGTCAGGCATCCGATGCCCTACGGAGATTTGAGAAGGCAGGTGTGCGAGCGCTTCGCTTCTTTGTCGGATTTGGACAAGTATGAGTGCACAATTGAAGAGAGAGAAGAGTATGAGCCTCACATTGACAACGGAATAATCGTTTACGCAGGAGTAGACTATGAAAAGATTTTGAGAGAAGCTGAGGGCGAAGCTGACGTGATAGTGTGGGACGGGGGTAACAACGATATGTCATTCTACAGACCTGATCTGAACATCGTCGTGGCCGACCCGCACAGGGCGGGAAACGAGTTGACATACTATCCTGGCGAAACCAACCTGCGAATGGCGGATGTCATCATAATAAACAAGGTTGACACAGCAGATCCACAAAAGGTCCACGAAGTAAGGGAAAACATCAAGTCCGTAAATCCGAACGCTAGAGTGCTGGAGGCGGCTTCACCCATAACCGCTGACAATCCGGAAGCTGTCCGTGGAAAGAGGGTTCTGGTGATTGAGGATGGACCAACCGTGACGCATGGTGGCATGTCCTTCGGAGCTGGCGTGGTGTTCGCGAAAAGATTTGGAGCGTCCGAGTTAGTCGATCCGAGACCATATGCTGTGGGCTCGATAAGGGACGCGTTCAGAAAGTATGCGCATCTGGGGGCGGTTCTTCCTGCGTTGGGTTACGGTGAAAAACAGGTACAGGAGCTGAAGGAGACAATCGATCGGACGCCCTGCGATGTTGTAGTCATCGGGACGCCCATCGACCTCAGAAGGATCATATCTATTAACAAGCCCACCGTAAGAGTAAAGTATGAGCTCAAAGTTTTGGGGCCAGTTTCTCTTGAGCAGATTCTTGACGAGTTCATTCAAAGAAGCCGGAAAGAAAAATGAGTGAAGAACAAGCAGAGATATCTCGCATAAAAGTAAAGTTTATAGTCGAAGGGCTGGGCGAGGCAGAAGGAGAACTGGTTCGGTTTCTCGCGCCCAGGACAGTGGATCTGATAGTTAGGAAACTGCCGATCGAGGGCAGAGCGGCAATGTGGAAAGAAGAGGTGTACTTCGAAACACCGATTAAGATGGGAGAAGAGAAAGCCAAGGGCACAGTCGAAACCGGCACAATCGCGTTTTGGCCGATGGGAAGCGCCATATGCATATTCTATGGCACCTCACAACCTTACAGCCCCGTGAGTATCGTGGGCAAAATCACTTCGAACCTTGAGCTATTTAAAAGGGTGAAGAGCGGAACAAAAATCAGGGTTGAAAGCGTCTAATACACCCAATAACTCTCTCGCCACAGCTTGAGAATTCTCTCACACTCTTCTCTAACCTGCTCTTCCTGACTCTTAGACTCTAACACTTTTAGAAATTCTATGCGTTTTTCGTCTGAACGTTTCTCCGCCGGTCCGCCGTAGTAGAGCTTGCCCTCTAGGTATTCCTTCATGCTGTTAGCCTTTTGCACAAAAAGACTGGCCGCATCAACAGGATTCTCCACGGCGTACATGTTCGCCCATATTGCAGCTTCAGCCTGTCGGAGCTGGGTCAAGCCGTCAATCTCCTTTATTGCACGAATGTAAGTTCTCAAAAAATCGTAGTAACCCGCAACTTTAACGAGATCAAGTGCTCTTCTCACCTTCTGCTTGAAGGGTGGACTGCCTTCAGGTGTCAAAATGTGTTTGTATCCCTTCTCAACCAGTTCTCTTGCCTTGACGACTTCTTCATCTGTGTAGATTCTCCTAGGAAAACTCAAACAGGTTCTAACCTCTAATAATCGATCAGCCGCTTGCGTAGACGAAGAGGTTTCTGATGTGGGGAAATTCAGTCTGCCTTGTATATTTTGAGATTGTGGCTTCCTGAAACGACCTGGATCGTGCCGTTTTCCTTCAGTTCTTCAAGGAAATTTCTGGCTGCGCTAATTCTTATGTTGTATCGGGTTGCCACCGCGTAAGGTGTTAGAACGTGCATCTTCTTGAGCTCCGCGATTGTTTTGTCGTTTTTAGCGTCAGGCGGAACCACTGCCGAAGCTCTCTTTTCTTTCGGAGCTCCACCTTTCTCTTTCTTCTTCTTTTCTTTGTCTTCCTCATCCTTCTTGTCTTGCATTCGTTCCATTTGTTTCAGGTTGAGCTTCTTCTTTCCACCCATGTTTACCAACTTCGAATATTGAAGTCTGTTCGAAGTTCTTAAGCGTTTTCACATTAATGCAGGTATTCGATTGTATCGGTCTGCACCATTTCAATAAAAAGAAAGGAGAAACTGGGAAAAAGAGTTTATTTGCCCATGACTTTTCTGGCTGCGATTTCAATATCTTCAGATTTTATGGTTTTTCTTCCAGCATGCATTGCGAAGTCCAGAGCTTCCTTGGCGATTTTTACCCCAATTTCCTCTAAGGCTTTTGCTAGCTCTTTCGCTGCTGCCTCGCTAACTCTGTCAGCTCCAGCCTTTTTGCACAGTCTATGCATCGGAGCTACGGCCAACTCTAAATCTACCATAAAGAGTCCTCAGTAGCCTCTTTTACTATTTCAAGGCATATTTACGCTTATCGGTTCTGATTTTATGCCACTAAGACAGTGCGGCGTCAGGTTCAGAATACTCAAGACTCTAAACAACTAACATACTATTTGGGCTCGACTGAGGGGAGCCTATCTTGGAAGGTAACATGGATGAAAAAACTCTTTGAAAACTCGTCTCCTAGGCGAATTTATTAAAGCAGATATTGCATGAGTGTCGTCTAAAGTGATGGCAATGAAGTTTGTTGACGCGCACATTCATCTCTCAGACGAGGAGTATGCTGGAGTTGTGGATGAAGTTTTGGCTGAAGCAAAAAACTCAGGCTTGGTAGCTCTGGTTTCAAACTCCATGGATTTGAAAACCTGCCAAGGAACCTTAGAATTGACAAAGCGTCATCCTGGGATTGTATACGCTGCGTTTGGTATTCATCCTTTGACTGTTGAGGATCTTCAGGATGACGAACTTGATAAAGTTTCCCAGCTGATTTCAGCGCAGAGGGGGAACGAGGCGTTAGTCGCTTTGGGCGAGATAGGGCTAGACTCCAAGTATATGGACATGTGGGATAAGCAGGTGAAGGTTTTTGATTTGATGCTGCGTCTGGCTGAAAAGCTTAGTTTGCCGGCTATTATTCACTCGCGGGGCACGACTGTGCAGGTTATTGACATGCTTCCTTCCTACAAGCTCAAGAAGGTGTTGCTGCACTGGTTCAGTAACCCGATCAGCGCGATCGGTAAATCTGTCGAAAGAGGTTATTATATCACTGAGGGACCTCCGACAATATATTCAAATGTAATTCGTGAAGTGGTCAAAAACGTGCCCTTGACGAATCTGTTAACAGAGACCGACGGTCCCGTTCGTTTTTTCAAGAAACCTTTTGAAGGAAAGAGAACGACGCCCTCATTTATTCCCGCCGTTATTGCGGCCTTCGCAGAGATCAAGAAAATAAGCGTAGAAGAAGTTGCGGAGCAGATACTTGAAAATTTCCAAAATTTCTTCAATGTTACGCGCGTTCTATGAAGACGAACCTGCTTGATTTGAAAATTGTCTGCTTTTTGGCGTAAAAGATAAGGATCCATCTGTAAGCGATTGGCATGGATGGTTCGATGTATCTTGGATAGGTATTTAGCAAGTGCCGTGGGGTAAGCTTAAATTAGTATGCTTAGTTTATGACAGTCCAAACTGGAGTTAACATGCTTCGGAGTGGGCAGAAAGTCAAGGACATTCGGAGGATCGTGAAGTTTGGGTAATGTGCGGACGGAGCAAATCAAACGGACAGCTAAGGAGCTTATCAAACGATTTCCTGAAAAGTTCTCTAATAATTTTGAGAATAACAAACATATGGTCAGGACTCTAGTGCAGGGAGGAACTCCCAAGGTTCTGAACCAAATAGCGGGCTACATAACTCGATTTGTAGCGACAGAACAAAGACAACTGCAAGAGGAGACCTCCGAGGAAGCGGAGTTGGAAGGCGAGGAATCGACTGAAGCAGCGCCAGCGGGCGCGTAACCTCGGTTGAAGTCGGCGCGCGCGCTTTCAACAGAATGAGGGTCGAACTGTAATGATGGATGATTATAGAAGAAGTTGGGCGTTGCGATACTTGCGCGAAGCAAAAGCGGAGCTTCAGGCTGCAAGAAAGATGCCCTATATGGCTCCAAGTTTGGTTCTGGAGGCTATCAGAAAAGCTAGGAACGCCATCTACTACAGCCTTGGAGAGCCAGCCTTCGTTGAGATAGTTGTGAGGGAAACGGCTGAGAAGACGCAGGGACCGATTACGGATCCCATCCTGAAGTTTCTTGTTGAAATTGAGGCGATGTTTCAACAGTTGACTCAGATTGAAGAAGTCGATGGCGAGAAAGCTATGAAACAGGCCAACGATCTGGTGCGTTTAGCCTCAGACATTGTTGAGACTTTGACCGAAGAAAAAGTGGAAGAGTAGACCAGACTTATTTCTTTTTAACGGCCTTTGCTATGCGCTCTAGCGCCTTCTTTATGTTTTCGATTGAGTTGGCGAACGATAGGCGCAGGTAGCCTTCACCGTATTTTCCGAAGGATGTGCCTGCTAGAGCTGCCACGCCGGCGTTGTTGAGTAGATGATCTTGTAGCGTGCGAGAGTCCATGCCTGTTCCCGTTATGTTCGGAAACACGTAGAACGCTCCGTGCGGCTTTTTGCATGTTATGCCTTCGATGTTGTTCAAGCCTGGAACTATGACTTCTCTTCTCTTTCGGAATTCCTCATCCATTCTTTCTGGCTCTTTCTGTGGTCCTGTTAGGGCTTCAACCCCGGCCAATTGGGTAAAAGCGCAGGTGCAGGAGTTCGAGTTTGTCATTAGTTGCGCAACTTTTTCTGCCAAGTCCTTTCTCATAACTCCATAGCCGAGTCTCCAGCCGGTCATTGCATACGTTTTTGAAAAGCCGTCCAACAGGATTGTCTTATCCTTCATTCCAGAGAATTGTGTTATGCTTTCATGCTTGCCTTCATAGATTATTCTGCTGTAGATTTCGTCTGAAAGCACAAACACGTCGTTTCTGCCAGATATGCTGTCAGCCACTACTTTGAGCTGTTCTCGTGTTACAACTCCGCCTGTGGGATTTTCTGGAGAGTTGAGAATTATCATCTTGGTCTTCTTCGTTATCATCTTCTTGACGTATTCAGTGTCGAGGCCGAACTCGTTCTCCTCTTTGAGTTGTATCGGGACGGGTTTAGCGCCGACAAAGTTTATCATTGACTCGTAAATTGGAAATCCCGGGTTTGGGTACATTACCTCGTCGCCAGGATTCACCAACGCTAAAATGCTGAAGAACATTATCGGCTTTCCACCAGGCGTGACGACTACTTCTTCCGGTTTCACGTCCAGTTTTCTGGTTTTCGAAATGTAGTCTGCTATAGCCTGTCTCAGCTCCGGCATGCCTGCAGATGGAGTGTAATGTGTGTAGCCTGAATTCAACGCTTTAACTGCGGCATCTTTTATGTTCTTAGGCGTGTCAAAGTCTGGTTCACCTATCTCTAAATGCACAATGTCTTTTCCTTGCCTCTCGAGCGCCTTTGCCTTTGCGAGCACTTCGAAAGCTGTTTCGGTACCAAGAGTTTTCATTCTATCTGCGAAGATAGTATCCACATTGGTCACCTTATTTTGAAAGGAAATTGAAGGTAAGAAGAAAAGTGGTATTTAACTATTTGCGGTTAAGTCTATGATTTCACATTTAAATTTGCTTTGATAGTGGACGCACTTTCAAAACATCTTGATTGACAAGGTTCGGAGGTTTCTTTCCTTCAAAGAACGAGACGAGGTTGTCTGCCACCATTTCGGCCATTTTCGCGCGGGTCTCGAGGCTGGCGCTTGAAATGTGCGGAGCGAGGACAACGTTTTCAAGCTTGAGCAATGGATTGTCCAATGTTGCTGGTTCTTGTTCGAAAACGTCGATTCCTGCGCCCGCGATCCAGCCTTCTTTCAATGCTTTGTACAAGGCCTTCTCGTCGACAACTGGGCCGCGTGAATTGTTTATCAAGTAGGCCGTTTTCTTCATAATTCTGAATCTTTGTTCGTTCATTAAGTGTTGCGTTTCCTTCATTAGCGGAACGTGTATGCTGACGAAGTCCGCTTCCTTCAGTAGTGCTTCAAGATCCATGCGTTTTGCACCAAAGTCTTTCTCCATCTCGGGTCGTGGGATGACGTCGTAGAAGAGAATCTTCATGTCGAATCCTTTTGCTCTCTTCGCCATCGCATAGCCTATTCTGCCAGCGCCCACGATGCCTATAGTTGCGCCGTGAACATCCCGGCCTGTCATCATGTCAGGATGCCAGCCGACCTTCCATTGACCCGTGCGAACATATTTGTCTGCCTCAACGACTCTTCTAGCGACAGCCATAAGTAAAGCCCATGCAAAGTCCGCGGTGGTATCGGTCAGCACTTCAGGCGTGTTCGTGACGTAGATGCCTCTCTTAGTGGCTTCTTTCAGGTCGATGTTGTCGAAACCTACCGCCATCTGTGAGACAATCTTCAATTTCGGTGCGGCGTCAAAGACTTCAGCGTCTATCTTGTCGGACAAAAGTGTGGCAAGGGCGTCCACGTTCTTGGCCTTTTCTATTATAGTCTTCTTCGGGGGCGGGGCATACTCTGGCCAGACTTCAGTGTCGAAGTATTTCCTTATTATCATCAAACCTCTCTCGGGCATTTGCCTCGTGACGTAAATCCTCAGTTTTGGCATGTAGTTCACCAGACATTGACTTGCGGAATATTTTATTAGCGTTGACTTATTACACTTACGCACTAACTATTGAAAAAGCGTATCGGGCTACATGGATGATCGCGATTAGGAACAAGGTGCAGCTGATCGAGAACGGGGAGACTAGGCTCGACCGAGAAGCAAGAAAGTTAGCTCTAACGAGTCTTGAAACCGCCTTAGACGCGGTCGACCCAAAGCAGTTGTTGAAATCAAAGCTTCTTTTTCACGACTCGATACTGAATGTTGATGGGCTCTCTTTCAATCTTGAGAAACTGAAGAGAGTTTACGTTGTGGGTGGTGGCAAAGCAAGCGGATCAATGGCTGAAGAGGTTGAACAGATACTGGGCGACCGAGTGACAGGCGGGGTCGTTAACGTTCTTCACGGTAGCACAAACAGGACAAGTAGAATCGAGCTCCATGAAGCTAACCATCCGGTTCCTGACGAGGCGGGAGTTGAAGGAACCCGCCGGATGCTGGAGATAGTGGAACAAGCAGAAGGCAACGATTTAATTATATGCTTGGTTTCCGGAGGCGGTTCAAGCTTGATGCCTCTGCCACGTGGGAAGATTTCACTTGCAGATAAGAGGGAGATGACGCAGGCTTTGTTGAAGTCAGGGGCAACGATAAACGAGGTTAACACTGTTCGAAAACACATTTCAGACTTCAAGGGTGGCTGGCTGGCGAAAAAGGCTTATCCCGCGACGATTCTGAATCTCATCCTCTCTGATGTTGTGGGTGATCCTCTAGAGTTTATTGCTTCTGGCCCAACCGTCCCGGACTCAACAACGTTCAACGAGGCCATAGCTGTATTGAAGAAGTACAGTCTATGGGCTAAAGCTCCAGGGTCGATAAGAAAAGTGTTGTCAGAAGGAAAGAGAGGGCTTATCACGGAAACCCCCAAGGCCAGCGACAGAGCATTCAGAAAGGTCTACAATGTCGTGATCGGAAACAACAGATCTTCCAGCTTGGCTGCCTGGGAACGGCTGAAAACTGATGGACTTAACGCGCTCTTGTTGACGGCAACGTTAGAGGGGGAAGCTCGACATGTGGGCGTCATGCTAGCGTCCATAGCCTCGGAAGTTTCAATTTCCGCCCATCCTGCCCCAAAGCCTGCGGGCATAGTCGCAGGTGGGGAAACAACAGTGACCGTAACCGGAAAGGGGCTGGGTGGAAGAAACCAAGAACTGGCGTTAGCCGCTGCCTCAAGACTCAAGGGGTCCGAAGGAATAGCATTGGCCTCTCTTAGCACAGACGGTGTAGACGGACCGACGGATGCAGCAGGAGCCGTTATCGATGGGAAAACGGTAATAAGGGCTCTAAAAATGGGTTTGGCTCCTGAAAAATTTCTTATGGAAAATGATTCCTATCACTTCTTTTCAAAACTCGGCGACCTCATATTCACAGGACCCACGGGCACAAACGTCAACGATGTGTCTGCGATAGTGGTTTTGTGATTGAGAAGGGACAAAGAATGACTGTAACCGTTAAGTTCATTGGTTCTTTCCACAGTCTTTCAGGCAAAGACACGCTTGAACTCAGGCTTGAAAGACCCTGTCGGATCAGAGACGTCATCAAGATGATCACCGAAGAACTGCCCAAACTTGAGCCAGCTTTGATCAATCCAGAATCTGAAAACCCGAAAACAAACCTGCTTATAATCGTCAATGGACGAGAAATTAGCGTCTTGGACCATTTCGAAACGACAATCAAAGAGGGGGACGAAATGGTTTTTGTTCCAATCGTGCACGGAGGATGAAAGCATATGCACCTATGCCCCATCAGGACGCGCATTGTGAGACTTGGCGATGATTTGGCTGAACTAGTTCATGAAGCTTTGGAAAGACAACACCTTGAGGTTGAGAATGATGACGTTTTAGCATTGGCTTCGAAAATAGTGGCCTATTCTCAAGGTCGTGTCGTCAAACTGAGCGGCGTCAGACCGTCAGAAAAGGCCAGGCAAATGGCAAAGGAATACTCGCTGGAGCCCGAATTTGCAGAGCTTATTCTTCGTGAAGCCGGAAAGGTCTACGGCGGTGTCGAACGGGCCGTCCTAACTCTAAAAGACGGTGTTATCACTCCGAATGCGGGCATAGACAACAAGAACGCTCCTGTCGGTTCGGCCGTGTTGTGGCCTGAGAACCTTGCTGAATGGTTGAGGGTTTTCAGAGGCGAAATCAACCGCAGAACAGGTAAGCGGGTCGCTGTGATTGTTGTTGATAGCGGCTTGATTCCACTTCGGATAGGCACGGTTGGATTGGCTTTAGGGGTTGCGGGCTTTAAACCGATTAGGGAGTGGAGAGGCAGGAAAGACTTGTACGGAAGGACTATACTCATTACGAGGCATGCGGTGGCGGATGATTTGGCTTCTGCGGCTCATTTGTTGATGGGTGAAGCTGCAGAGAGGACTCCTGTTGTTCTCATCAAAGATGCTCCCGTGGATTTCGACGATGACGTTCATGTTTCAGAAGAAATGATGATGCCATTCAAAGAATGCATCTTCATGAACACATTCAAGGGTTGAAATCAATATAGAGTCTGTCTTGCTCCATCAACTCAGCCGCTGGGTTGCACGATGATTATCATGCTGTCCGTCAGTGTCATGTTCTTGTTAAGGGCAGACGAATAAGGAGCGGTCGCAATGTCTTCATACTCAGTTGCTGCATTCAGGTTACCCGGGTAACGCACGCTGAAGGACGCAATTCCGAGGGCGTTCGTCGTGTTGGAACTAATTGTGGGAATGTTATCGACTGCTTGATATTTAAGGCTCTCAAAACCTACAGGTAGGCCGGGGATTGTTTGATTCAACTCATCTCGACCTTCGACATAGGCTGTCACTGTTTCGTCAGTTGTGAAGGTTCCGCCTGGAGCGTTTGGTCCACTTCCGCCTTTCTCAGTGTATAGGTCTATCGTGGGCGTCAGGGTTTCACAGGTGAAGTTTGTCGTGGCGTAGAGTGTTTGTCCATAGGCTTTAGCTGTCGCCTTTGTTTGCCACGTGCCTAGCACCCACATGCTTTCTGGGGGGAGGACTGAAGCCCAGTCTGAAGGCCAGGGTATCTGGAAGGTGATGTTCGCTATTCCTAGGCTATTAGTGCGGGCTGGTTGGGCTGGTTGCAGGGGAAAGTCAGTGCCGTTCGGCGATTCAACCTCGAAATCAACTGGGGTGCCAACTACCGAGGCGTTATTGCTCGATACGTGCGCCTCGATAAGGACTTGGTCTGAAGGGAGAAAAGAGAGGCTGGTCACCCCGTTCTTCTTGGCAGAAACGTCGATTTGAACGTTAGGAGCGGTCTCAGAAAAAAGGCCGAAACTCAACGCTCCGAGGCCTACAGCAAGAGTTATGGCAAGTAGCGACGTCAGCAATAGTTCTTTCTTTACGTCCACTCACGCCACCATATATTGCATTATCAATGAATCATTTAACTCTACGTTTTTGCACAGGTGTACAAGCGATTTGAACAGCAATAGCCAAATAAAAAGAAGTAGCTCTTTTTATATGGAGACTGGAAAGTCGTGGGTGAACAGAAAGAAGTTCTCAGAGGACTCACATTAAGAGTTTACAAGTTCGTTCTTAGGAGCGAAAGACCAGTCGGAATTCGTGAGGTTCAGAGAGCACTAAACCTGAGCAGTCCAACGCTTGCACTCTACCACATGAACAAGCTTGAAGAAGCGGGACTCATCAAGAAAGAATCGAACGGCTACATTGCGGACAGAGTAATCCTCGAAAACCTCATTCGTTTCAGGAGAATACTGATACCGAGGAATTTCTTCTACATGATATTCCTCATAACCTCCCTGATTATGCTCGCAGTTTTTCTCAGACCGCCCATAATAACAAGGGATTACATATTCTCATTAGTGGTGATTAGCGTCGCCGCGGCAACATCGGTTTATGAAACGGTCAAAGTCTTCTCCCACGAAGTATCGTAGCGATATCTCGCTTGAGACCGCATTCAGAAACAGGCGGCTCGTTATACGTGCAAGTCTAATTAATACGCTGTTTACAGAAAGAGTAGCATGGGTTGTCCATTAATTACTCTGACCACGGATTTTGGATTGAGAGACTCCTATGCAGCGGAAATGAAAGCAGTGATTCTAAAAATAACCCCTAATGCAAGGGTTGTTGACATAACACATCACATCGAGAAGTTTAATGTCAGAATGGGCGCATATGTGCTGGCCTCTGCATCTCCTCAATTCCCAGACGGCACGGTTCACGTAGCAATTGTGGATCCTGGCGTCGGAACGAAAAGGCGACCCATAATCGTGCAGACGAACAAATGCTTCTTTGTTGGGCCCGATAACGGTGTGTTAGGCCTGGCCGTGAAAGACATTGGCGACAAGATGCGTATCTACGGCATTACCAATAGTGAATTCATGTTGTCAAGAGTCTCCAGCACCTTTCATGGAAGAGACATATTTGCGCCAGCAGCAGCTTATTTAGCGAAGGGTGTATGTCCGGCTGAATTTGGGCCAGAGATCCGAAAAATGGTGTTGCCAAAGTTTGCGAAGATTACTAAGAGAAGAAACGGGTTTGAAGGTCAGATCATTTACATAGATGATTTCGGAAATATAATCACAAATTTCACAGAAAAAGAGCTAAAGACAACGAAAATCAAGGACAAACTGAATGTCAAGGTTGGTGGCACCAAGCTGAGGTTGACGCTTTGCATCGCCTATGGTGATGTCGAAAAGGGGCGGCCTTTGGCAATCATCGGGAGCCACAATTTCCTCGAAATCTCTGTGAATCAAGGCAACGCTGCGAAGACTTTCAAAACTCAAATCGATGACAAAGTTGTGATTGGCTAGGCCGAGAAAGCAAGCGTCATTCGAATATGGCTCGTCAGCAGTCTTCTTTGAAGGTCTTTTGTGATTGTTTTCACTGGCGCGATCAACTACACGGCCACTGTTATTGGTGTCAATGTGCACGGTTGGGTTAAACTTTATCGCTCTTTGTCAGGTCTGTGAGTCTGTTCACTCCGTCTATCTCTGTTATGAAGGCCGCGACGCTCTTGGGAACGAGCTTCTTCCAATCTTCGTTCTTTATCATCTTTGCCCTGATGTCTGTCGAAGAATAGATTTTTCTCTCGAAGAAGCGAATTTGCTTGACTTTGTACCCGGCCTCCATAAAAAGCCTTTGCGTTAAAGGTTCATTGGAGTACACGATTTCAAACTTAGGCGTGTATCCTTCTAGTGCGGCAACCCAGAGCATGTGTAGGTGCACGTCGGGCACAGGTACGATCCAGATTCGACTGTAATCTAATCCCGCCTCGTCCAGCGCCATACGGATCATCATTAACCTTTCGCCTGCGGTGAACGGATTAGCCGTGGTGTGACTGTACTGCGCGCTGCCGATGACTATGACGAGTTCTTCCACGTCCTTCAGAGCGCTCTTCACCGCGCTCAGGTGACCTAAATGAAACGGCTGGAATCTTCCTACGTACAATCCACGTTTAACCATCGAACGCCGCCATCTGCATTACGAGTTCAGGACCAATCAACATTTGCTCTTCTCTGCCCTATCCAGCACAAACTCGACGGGAAACAACTCGAGCTTTCCTCTTTTCGCGTTAACTAATTTCTTTGAAGTGTGGCCTCTTTTTTCCCGTTTCAAGAAGGCCAGTTTTACATCTAAGCCTCCGCCGTAGCCGCACAGCCTGAAATCCGAGGCGACAACTCTGTGACATGGGCAAAGTGGCACAAACGGGTTTGTTGCCATTACACGTCCCACGGCTCTGGGGCTTCCGCCTGCAGCATGAGCTACTCCGCCATAAGAAGCAACGTAGCCTGGAGGGATCAGACAGGCGGCTTCGATTACGCCTTTGGCGTAGCTAGATAAATGCTTCGTTTCAAAGGCAAAATTCTGTGAAACGTCCTTCCCATCGTAGACGTCCTTCAAAACGGCGATGACGCGGTCGACGAACGCTGAGGGTTCCTTCGAAAACTGAAATGGAGCATTCGACGGAACGCTCGCCCGCAGGCTTTGAAGAACATTTTCCTTGTTTGGGCCAAATCCTGTGGCATAGATCCGCTCACCCTCGAACGCGACACCGAACCACACGTCTCCAACTTTTCGCGTGTATGCGCCCACCATTCGATTTCACTCCGTCCAGGTATCCTAGGACATCAAGTTTAATAGGTTGTCCGTGTATAAAAGCGAGAAAGGTGTCAGACGTGGAGAAACAATCGCAACAGGACGGTTACATGTTCATTCCAGGCGCAACGACCATTGGAGTAACGTTCAAAGATGGCGTCATCCTGGCATCCGAGAAACGTGTCTCGTACGGTTACCTCGTCGTCAGCAAGACCGGCAAGAAAGTCTTCAAAATAACTGACCTGATTGGTGCAGCCTGTGCCGGATTGGTTTCAGATATGCAGGTTCTGGTTAGGGAGGTGGAAGCCTACGTGAACCTGTTTGTTCTCGACGCCGGTAGACCTATCTCGGTGAGGTCGACGGCGAAGCTGATGTCAAACCTGCTCTTCAACCGTCGCCTGGGGCCGCTAATCACTCAGACGATAGTGGGCGGAATAGACGATGAAGGGCCATCGCTCTACTCGCTTGACCCATTAGGGTCAGTGTTGCCTGACAAGTATACTGTTGTAGGCTCTGGAACGGAGCTCGCTATGGGAGTTATAGAGGAAGGATACAAAGACAACATGAGCGCTCAAGAGGCAAAAGAGCTCGTCGTCAAGGCTATGAAAAGCGCCATAAGCAGGGATATCATGAGCGGCGATGGAACAGATTTTCTGATAATAACGAGAGACGGAATGCAAGAAGAATCAACAAAGTTTTAGCCTCAATTCTTGAACCTTTAAACACTTAAACGTGCACATCAGCACATGCCATCAACGGAGGAGACAGGGTTGCCATTTCAACTAAACTCGGAAGAAGGAACTTTCCTCGTCCAACTCGCCCGCAGAGCCGTTGGGCACTACCTAAAAACAAGAAAATGCATAGATACCCCAGAGGGCTTGTCTGAAAAGTTTCTGCAGCCAAGCGGCGTTTTTGTCACGATAAACAGCGTATCAAACGGAGAAAAGGAACTGAGAGGTTGCATTGGTTTTCCTTACCCCACTTTGCCTTTGGCGCAAGCAGTAATTGACTCAGCAATCAACGCTGCGACCCAAGACCCACGTTTTCCTCCCCTGTCTTTAGGGGAACTTGAACACGTGGTCTTCGAAGTGAGCGTTCTCACTCCTCCAAGTCTGATAGAAGCGAAGAATCCGAAAGAATACTGCACCGAAATCAAGGTGGGAGAGGACGGGCTCATCGTTGAGAGAGGCATGTACAAGGGACTGTTGCTGCCCCAAGTACCGGTCGAGTGGGGCTGGGACGCACAGGAATTCTTGTGTCAATGTTGCAACAAGGCCGGTTTGCTCTCTGATTATTGGCTTCGACAGGGCACCAAAGTGTACAAGTTCCAAGCTATAGTCTTCGAGGAGGAGACCCCTGGAGGCAGCATTAAACGTAAGGTGCTCAGCGGGAAGTAGCACGGTGAAAATCTATTTGCCGAGTGCTAACCAATTCATTCACCGCTTCCTTAACGATCATACAAGGTAAACTGAAAAATGACGGCGATTCATCACTTTAAACCCGGCGTAATCGTTTCAAACTGGAATCTCCGCTGGTGGCTGACAATTTTGTGAATCCCAAGAATTTGTTTATTCAACAGATTTCAACATATAATCGCGCGCAGTTTGAAAAAGGCTGTCAAAACAATGATTGACACGGCCTAAAATAGACAAGTGTTTTAGGCTAGAAGATTAAGAAATACGGGCATGTTCTTGCCCCGCAAAATCTTGGAAGAGAAGCTTCGGAGCATGTTGGCCGAAGACGTAGGAGAAGGAGATATAACCACGGCGCTGACAGTTCCGGCCGGTGCAACTGGAGAGGCCGAGGTGAGGTTTAAAGAGTCAGGGATCGTGGCGGGAATCGAAGAATCCGCGGTTCTTCTGGAGAGTTTAGGGCTCAAGACTCAAGCTTTATTCGGGGATGGGGACGAAGTGGAGGCTAATCGGGTCATAATGAGGATATCTGGTGATGCGAGAACAATCCTTTCGGTGGAACGGACCCTGCTCAACCTTCTCTCGCGTATGAGCGGCATAGCAACTGCAACCAGGAAGCTGGTGAAGAAAATCCTGAAGGCGGAGCTTAAAACGAGAATTGCATGTACACGAAAAGTGGCGCCGGGGCTTCTTTATTTTGATAAGAAAGCGGTTCTTTTGGGCGGAGGCGACACGCATAGACTTCATCTCGACGACATGGTGTTGATAAAAGACAATCACATCGCTATGGCCGGAAGCCTGCGAGAGGCAGTCAGAACCGCTAAGGAGAGAGCTTCGTTCAGCAAGAAAATAGAGGTTGAAGTGACTAGCGCCGCTGTGGCCGTGGAAGCCGCAGAGGCAGGAGCCGACATAATCATGTTGGACAATTTTTCTCCAAAACAAGTGCAGGTGACAATCAGACTTCTGGAGAAAGCTGGTTTTCTCGGAAAAGTGTTGATCGAAGCCAGCGGCGGAATCACCGCCGAGAACGTTCTTGCCTACGCCTCAACAAAAGTTGACATTGTAAGTCTGGGAGAAATAACAGAGAGCCCTAGAGCTTTAGATATAAACCTGAAAATTGCAAGAGACTAAGTCAAGTCTCCTAAATGCGACGGAGGGCCTGTAGCGTTCTGTCTGCAAACCCACAACGCTGAGGGTTCAGATAAGCGCTGCTTCTATTAAGGCCCCTGCCGCAAGCAATGCTGCAGTAATCAGGATGAGTTTTGCAAGATTCTTGATTTCTCGTTTCAATTCGCCCTGTAAGCCGCGTCTGATGAGCCAGAAGCCTTCTGAGAGGGCTGTGGAGTACGATATGAATTCTAGCCACGCGAATGGAAAAACAAACAGCAACGTAAGGACCAGAATCGGAGGAACGGGAGGAATGGGAGGAATGTGAGTGGCGTTTTTCGCGTTTTGGGTTATCGTCTCCGCTGCGAGTACACTGCCTGTGTTGAATAGTGCATATGTTCCTATGAAGATTCCCAAGAAGGGCACAAACATCAGGAGACATATCTCAAAGTTGTTCAGGAAGATTGCGGCAGTTCGATGCGCCAAATCCATGCTCTGTATATTTTGTTGTGTGCTGTTCAGTTCGCTGTTCTCGTTTGCGATCTGTTGAGCGCTCATGGGGGCTAGAATGCCGACTATGGTTACCAGTATTGCGAATAGGAAAAATGCCACGATAATTATGATCCTTCTGCCTCTCGGGGAGGCGCCTTTCCACAATCCTAGACTCATGGCTCAGCATCCTCGTTCAGTTCTTAGGCGTTATTCTTAACGCTCGAAAGCCTCTTGCAACTGGGTTTAACATTTCCGCGATATTAATCTTGTCTATGGTTTTCGTTGAATCTTCTGCGGAACCTCTCACGTCGTGTTCTGCGGCCATGAGTGAGTAGAGGCTCACTAGGCCTTCAGTGAAGCGGGGTTGACATCTGGACGGCAGACCCAGAAGGACGGGCTTCCCTTCTGCGACGGCCTTTTCACACGCGTACAGTATTGCGTGCGCGCCTGCAGTCAACTCTGCTATCCTCACGGGCATGCTTTCCTTGCCTATGGCCAACACGTCCGCTCCATGCTTCAGCGTTATCTCATTCGCAATCTTTCTTATCCTCGGCAAGATTTTCAGAAGGTGTTGCCTTGCCCTGGAGGATATTCTCATGTTAGTGAATTGAATCGGTGAAAGCTGTTCCAGCGGGGTAGATCCCAGAGACATGTCCAGGTGCACAACGTCTGCTTTCGCTTTTCCAATGAGTTCCCTGCAGAGTTCCGCCTCGTGAACGACGACTTCGCTTCCGTTGGCGGCGTTTACGAAAATCGGCTCTGCCAAGAACGTGCTTGCTTCTCGGTAGGGCGGAACAACTAGGACTGATGCTGCGGCGACAATCGACAAGGGTTGGAATTTCTCGTTCAGGACGGCTGCAGACGAGTCCGCCGCGATGATTCTCAGGCTTTCACCGAGTCTACATAAATTAACTGTTTAGGATTTATGTTTGCTGCTTAAGCGGCCTCTATCAAGCCCCGTCCTAGAATGAACATCTCCGAGCTCTTAGCCCTGCTTGCTTTGGGCTTTATCACTAGGACGGTTTCAAAGTGCTGTTTCACTTCATGCGTGTACTCGTCAAGCATGTCGCCTTGGAAGACTTTCACGAAGAAGTTGCCTCCGGGTCTGAGCGTCTCTAGTGCTATTTGTAGCGCATGCTGTGCCATATCTATTTGGCGGGCGTGGTCAACGTCCCATATTCCCGAGATGTTGGGAGAAGCGTCCGAAATCACCACATCAGCTTTTCTGGGAAGCATCTGTGAAATTTGCTGAGCAGCATCCTGTTCCGTAATGTCGCAGATTATTGTCCTGACATAATCCTGCGGAAAAGGTTCGATGTGCTTCAAGTCGACGCCCAGGACGAAGCCTCTTTTTCCCGCCGTTTTTCTCGCCGCCTGAATCCATCCTCCAGGCGCCGCGCCTAAGTCAACGACGACATCGCCGAATTCTATAAAATGGTATTTTTGGATTGTTTGGAACAGCTTGTACGAGGCTCTGGAACGGTATTTCTCTTGTTTTGCCTTTTGGTAGTAGTAGTCTCTTTTCCTGTCTTGGATCCATGCTTTTGGTGAGATTAACTGTCACCCATCATGCCTTGCTGGGCGGTTCCGGATATGTTGAGGAGCCAGTCCGTGAGGCGTTCGCAGGTTTGGGGTGAAGTTGTGCTTGATGGGTCGCATCTTGGGTTATCTGGGCACATTAGGCATGGGCAGTCTGCTATGGAATCGATATTGGCTGGCATTCTCTTCGGGAAGAGTCTGAAGGTCCATCTTCCTTCTCGAAGCTCTTTCTCTCGACGGATGAGCCCCTTGATCTCCAGCTTCAACGATATCCTGGAGCCTTCTCGGCTGGTTGCTCCGAGTTCGTGCCACAGGTCTGATTGAAGAACGCCGTTGAAACCGGTGTTCACTATGAATTGCAGAGCCTTCTGTTCCAAGTCATTGCGTTTCGGCATCTTGATCCGTTCCAATCCACTTTAATACGTGTTGTTTTAAAATAAAAAGGTATATCCGCAGCAATCGTAAAACACCATGGAAAAATGAAAGTGCACACACGCGCCAATGCCCAAAAAGGGAAAATTGTGCCTCTCTGTCCTTCCTCATACTATATTACAGAAAATACTAATTTCATAGCGCGATTATTAAGGGCCCGCGCTGCTAAACGGTGAGAGTTCTATTTTAGTCTGTGTTTGATTCGTATAAAACGATTGAGCGTCGGTTTGAACGTTGATTGGTGAGATTCTTAGAGTTTCATGACGTTCGCGTGAAAAATCTGTGAATCATTAGATTCAAGCGTGCCAATTCTATGGAGAACGATGTTTCAGCTAAGCTTATTTGCCTCGAAACCCGTAGTTTTGTCGCACATGAATACAGGAGTCTGGGCAAAAGGAGAAGCATCAGTCGTTAGCCACTATTCGTCTTCGCTATTGGCATCTGCCATCTTTGCCTCGTACGTCACAGCCTTTGTGGGACTCGGGCTAACTTTTTGGGGAGTCCTATTTCTGGCTATCACGCCTACAAAATACGCGAAGCTCGAGCTGTTAACAGCAGCATCTTCGCAGGCTGCAAACACCGAAAAAATGTTGAATCTCAGCGAGACAAACCATAAAGGCATATACCTCCCACCCAAACTGCTACGAGACTACCTTTCCAGCCTAATATTTGTCCCAGCCACCGACAACGAAGCCTTGCCGAAACGAGAGGAAATCCCTGAGGAAAAAGCGCTGGGAACCCCGCAGGGCATGTTCTTAACACCTCCAGGCTTGGCTTTATCCAGACTCTTCGAGGAAAACTTTGGCAAAGCCTTTACAGAACTCAACCTCAACCAACTAGCAACGAAACTTCCATCACTACTCGACGAACTGGGCATAACAAAAACCGCCCTCATTGACGTTGGAGGCGGAAAAGTGATCTTTGAAACAAGAAACTACATCTTTAAAGACCTTTGTCTGGAAACCCAAAAATTCCAGAGAACACATGAAACCGTTGGCTGCCCATTCTCAAGCGCCATCGCCTGCGCACTCGCAAAAGCTTCAAGAAAACCCGTAACCATAGAAAAAGAAGAACACAACCCAAACAACGAAACAACCACCATGACCTACCGAATACTGGAGGAATAATCGATGCGGCTGCCCCCATTCACGTTTTGGAGCATCAGCCTCTGGCTGGCCGTAACAGCCATACTCCTCCTCATCACCGCGCAACTAGCCTCTTCTTATGATGGACCAGCAACCCTGCTCATAGACACAAAAAAACTGAAACAAACCGCGATCATCCTCGGCCTTCTCTTCTTAGTAACTGTCGCCATACAAATCTATCAGACAATAATCACTTCATAGCAGCCTCTCCGTTCTATTCTCAAGCACATGTTCGTTTAGTCATCACAGTTGTTTCCCATAATACGTTCTTAGCGCACGCGCTTTTTATACCCTCCAACGGTATTGTTTATCAATTTCTGAAGGCCGCACGCGCGCGCCCTCGCAGCAGTTTTGAGAGAACACCAGATTAGCATCTCTAAAAAAGCATGAGCGCGCGGTATTACACGTGCTAAGGTAAGGCAGCGAGTGTGATTGGCAGCCAAACTTAAAAATTTCCGACATATTTATTAATGTAAGGCGTTCTATGTTTCTGTGGGTGAATTGGCTTTGGTAGAAACCGTTACCGTCACTTCGAAGGGGCAGGTGACCATTCCTTCAAGGCTGAGAAGAGAACTGAGAATACTGCAAGGAGAAAAACTCCTGATTGTCCGCGAGGGAAACGCCATCAAAATCATTCCAGTACCCAAGCTGTCCAAGTTAGCCGGCGTGGACGAGGAAATGTTCCGTGACAGAAAGCCTTCAGAAGAGATTGGGACCATGAGAAAGGAGTGGACGAGAGAATTTGACAAACGAACCCAGCAAGCCTAAGGTCGTCCTGGACACAAAACCCTTCGTCAAACTTTTCGCAAAAGAAGAAGGGTGGGAAACCGTTCAGAAAATCCTCTCCAAAATCGAAGATGACGAAATCGAGGCGGCGATCAGCGTAGTCACCCTCACAGAAATCTACTACAAGTATCTGCACGAGAAAAGACCAGACTTGGCCAGAACCAGAACCGAAGACCTCAGGTACGCCGTATACCTCAAGAAGCTAGAGATAGACGAAGAGGCCGCCATCAAAGCCGGCGAATTCAAAGGCAAATACAACGTTCCCATAGCTGACGCCTTCATAGCAGCCGCCGCATACTTTGAAGCATCAACCATAATCAGCGACGACCCAGACTTCAAGAGAATACCCGAAATCAAAGCCCTGACCGAAAAAGAGTTCATCTCACACCCGCCAAGATAGCGCGTCAGCGGCGCGCGCGCCAAGGGTTATGAGAAAAGTAGTCTTGAAGAAAAAAAAAAACAAAGTAGAGGCTATGAGCTTAGGTGGGAGCGTTGCCAGTGCTGCTGAATTTGTTGCCCTTTGAGCTCATAATTGTGACTGCGTACTGATTGCCTGAGACAATGCCACTAGTTACGGTGATGGTGTATTGGGTTCCTG